>ENA-OWPJ01001040-OWPJ01001040.1-human-gut-metagenome-genome-assembly--contig:-NODE-1040-length-14625-cov-2.28463_pt1 | contig 14625 bp, 10 predicted proteins | sample MGYA00248264_ERZ651846 | MGnify/ENA primary metagenome ERZ651846 (study PRJEB26924, sample SAMEA4378271) | human gut metagenome | biome: human gut; feature: human-associated habitat; material: faeces...
TTCGGATGCAGTCTGAAGCACAGGATCCAGCTCCTTGGCATAGGGAGTCATGGTGCTGTCGCTGCTGATGGAGGCAATATAATCCGGATACCAGGCCTCGCTGAAGTAGAATTCTAAGAATGCTTTGGCTACCTCGGGGTTTTCAGAATTGTTGGTGACCGTTAAGAAGCAGTCGCCCTGGGTCACAAGGTTGAATTCATCCTGGCTGCTGTCACGAAATGGCAGGTAGAAGGTGGACATACCGGCAGTGTCGTAGCCGTCAGCCTTATATGCGGTGAGGAACATGGGGCTGTTTAGGGTCATGGCCCCTTTTTTCTTTGCAAAGAGAGCGCGGCTCTGGTCGTATGTGATACCCAGAGGATCTTTTCCCAGCACGCCCTTCTGGAACAGGTCGTAAATCTTGCCGTAAACCGTGTGGATATCCGTACCCTCTGCAAAGGGCGCGTCCTCGGTTGTCATGGCATCCCAGTAATAACCGTTTCCGCTCTGTGCGGCAGGACCATACTCCATCAGGGGATAAGTGGGCCATGCATCCTTTGCGCCCATGCAGATTGCGCCGAAGTCAGGGTCCTGGGGACCGAAATGTTCCTGGAGCTTTTCGCTGGCCTCCACGAACTCATCCCAGGTTTCAGGAACCTCAACTCCTGCCTCATCAAACATGTCTGTCCAGTAATACACATAATCACTTGCCTTGCGGTCCGGTATGCCCAGGACCTTGCCGTCCACCGCATACTCAGAGGCAATCTGGTTATTTTTATTGGCTTCTGTATCCGTCAGGTCTGCCAGGTACTCGGAGTACTGGTTCATGCTGTCGGATTTATGGAACATAAGGTCAGGAAGCTCAGATGCAGAGGAGCGGATTTTCATGGAATTAAAATACTCCGGTTCCGCATTGAACTCTTCGATGTCGATTTCCACATTTGGATAGAGCTCCTGGAACCGTCCTTCCATGTCCAGTTCCTCAAAGGTTTTGGCAGCCGCCACGTCCCAGGTGGCCAGGGTCAGGGTACAGGAGATGTTCCTGTCTGCCCCGGCGGCTTTGCTGGTGTCCTCACTGCCGGAGTCCCTGCTGCCGGAATCTGCACTGCCGGAATCCTTACCCGTGTCTGCCTGATTCTTTGCGCTGTCCGCTGCCTGGGAACCGTTGGGGGTGCTGCTGCAGCCCGTGGCTGCCAGGGCAGCCGTAAGAGCCACTGCGCCTAACAAAAATCTTTTCTTTCTCATAGCTTCCTCCTTTGTGATTGCTTTTGTCAGATTCAGTGTAACAATTCTGATGGATGAAAACAATGAAAAAAGGTTCGATTCACTGTACAATGGTACGGCTCTGTTTCCGGTAGGAGGATGGACTCACCCCCTCCTGGGCGGAAAATACCCGCACGAAGTATTCCACGCTGTTGTAGCCCACTGCCTCGCTTATTTCCTTAAGCTTCATGCTGGTTTCTTTTAGCATGGTCTTGGCGTGGTGTATGCGCAGATGTTTCATATAGCTGGAAAAGGACATACCCATTTTGCGGCTGAAAAGCGTGCTGAAATATTTTTCGCTGAAGCCTGCTTCCGATGCCACTTCATAGAGCGTCAGATCGGGTTTATAGTAGTGGCTGTCGATATAATTAATGGCCCGGGATATCTCGTCCGGGAAATCGAACTGATAGTGGAACTGTACGTAGCGTTTCATGTCGCTGAGAAAATTTACGGTCCATATACACACTTCCTGGCTGGTCTTTAGGCCGGATATTTCTTCCAGAAGACTGGTGCTGTATACATAGTCCGTATCCTCCAGCTGGTGGACCAGGGAGGCAGCAATATGATAGGCCAGATAGAGGGCCAGAAGGCCTGCCTGCCGTACAGGGGATTCCTGTATGCGCGCCAAAAGAAGGGAGCGGGCAGACTCGAAGCTCACTGTGTTATTGGATTTTAGGGCCTGGATGATTTCACGGAATTCATTCTCCCGGGCCATTGCCTCCAGGGGAGAAAAGCGGGAATAGTCAAGGGAAGAAAACAGGTTCTGGGATTTCATGACGTATTTCATGGTCAGGTTCATGGTGGCTTCTGCTAACTTCTCCTCAAAGGCAGAAGGCCCAAGGGCCAGGCTGCTCACTGCTGCGGATGCATCCACGTTCATGTAGTTCTTCCAGGCATTGAGCAGACGCCGGCAGACACGCAAGAGGCCTTCCAGGGCCTGGTCCTGGTTGTCCTGGGGGCCTGTCTCATAGACCATAACCAGATTGGTCACATGGTCCGGCACGATAACGCCGTGGTTTGCAACCTGTGAAATCTGGCCGGCCAGGTTAAGCAGGGAGACATGAAAGTTTTTGTCAAAATCGTTTCCAAAATTTCTCCTGATTTCCTGATACCTCTGGATTGAGAAATAGACCATATAATACCGCTCAGGAAGCCCTGCTGCCTCCGGTTCAAGCTCCCCGCACAGCAGCTGGGCCAGCAGCTGTTTCCTGTCTTTCACATGTTCGGCGCCTGAAGTCTGAGTCCTGCCCTTTTGCGACAGAAGCTGCTTCATGTTGGTCAGATGCCGTTTCAGCATTTCCTCATGGATTTCCCGTTTCAGGCAGTAATCATAGATTCCCAGTTTAAAGGCCTGGCGAACATAGGGGAAATCATTGTATGCGCTGAGAACCAGGATTTCCGGCTGGGTATGGAATTCCTTTACCCGGTGTATCAGCTCCAGGCCGTCTATCCCCGGCATCTGGATATCCGTAATCAGGATATCCACCGGATGCTGCTCCAGATAGGCCAGGGCCTCACGGCCGTTAGATACGCAGCCAGCCAGTTTGAGCTCCATCTCATCCCAGTCAATCATGGAACTCAGCATCATCCTTACAATTGCTTCATCATCAGCTATCAATACTGTGTACATGGCCCTCATCCTTTGCTTTATTCGTCCTCTGTTGTATTTGTTATGACAGGGAGGGTCAGCGTGACCCTGGTATAGACTCCTGGCTTTGAGTCAATAGAGACACCGTACAGGGGGCCGAAATTAAGCTTCAGGCGCCTGTCCGTGTTGCTCACGCCGATGGTACGGCGGTGTGTGGGTTCCGGGCGGCTGGCAGCCTCTGCGCAGGGGGGTGATTCGGGGCTTTTCAAAGAGCCCGGAGTGTCCATGCTTTCCGGTTTTGCCATGTATTCGGGATGTCCCGGAGCCTGCGGATTTCCAAGGATTTGCTGGATGGTGTCCTGATCCATACCTTTGCCGTTGTCTGTAATCTCAAAGACCAGGCTTCCTTCCTGAATGGTTCCTTTGACGGTTATCCTTCCCAGGCGGTCCCCCAGGTTGTCAAAACCGTGGGTGATGCAGTTCTCAACAATGGGCTGCAGAATCAGCTTGGGAACTTTGCAGTCCAGAATCCCGGGACTTAAATTTATGTCCACCTCAAAGCTGTCCATGTAGCGGAACTGCATGATATAGATATAGCTCTCCAACACAGACTGTTCATCCCTGACTGTATAGAAGCCCCCGTCCCGGTTTAACACCGCCGCAAGGATATTCTCCAGAGCAACCACCATATCCTGCATGCCGGTATAGTGGGCGGAGATAGCCATAAATTTTAAGGTATTCAGCGTGTTCATGAGAAAATGGGGATTCATCTGGGACTGGAGGGTATGGAGTTCCTCCTGGTATTTTTCCTTTTCCACCTGCTCCTTGTCATGAATCAGCTCCTTAATCTGCTCCACCATGTTGTTGAAGGTGGAAATCATCCGGGCGATGTCCTGCTGCCTGCACATTTCCACCCGGGTGTCCAGGTTGCGGTGCTCTACCTGCCTCATGCCCTCTGTCAGATGGCCCAGCGGAATCAGAAGCCGGTTCATGTACCATTTGAAATAGAAAATGAACATCAGCACCACGCACAGGATGACCGCCATACTGATAAGTGAGAACAGGGTAAACTGCCCGAACAGGGAAGTCTCATTGACCGCGCTGACCAGATAATATCCGGGTTCGGGCAGCGGCAGAATCATATAGCGTATGCCGCGGTATGAAATCTGCTGCTGGGTGCTGGCGGCAAAATGGTTAGTTGAAGCAGGAGGATTGCCGGCTGCCGGCTGGCCTGAGGCAGCCAGGTCTGCTGCGGTTTGACGGATTTTTTCGGTGACAGCAGACGGAAGCCGGGTCTTCTGGCCGGGGTCAGCCACAATGCTTCCCTGGCTGTTGATGAGACAGATGGTTCCCATCCTTCCGTTTTTGTTATAGTTTTTAATGGCATCCGGTATCTTCGAAACCCGGTACAGGACAATGCATTCAGCTTCCGTATCCTCTCTGGGAGCATAGGCGGATATCTCCAGAATTTCCTGGGAAGAACGGATGCGGTAAAAATAGTCCTCTTCCACCAGGGAGGTGTGGACCAGACCGGGCTGTCTGAGAGCCGTCTGATACCATTCCTTTTGGCGGAGTTCCTCCACGCTGTAGCGCATCTCACCCTTGGGTATGATGGCAGTGCCGTCTTTGCGGTAAATATGGATGTCCAGAATTTTATACTCAGGTGCGGCCAGCATCTGATACATGGTATATAGCTGCTCCATGGCCTGTTCCTGTCTTTGTGTATCATAACCTGACGCATCCTGTATGGTGGTGCCCCCGTTCATATTGACCACCCGAGACAGGGCCAGGGCCGAGCCGCGGGTCTCTTCTTTGTATAATTCCAGCACTGCCTGCTGGGTCACGGTCACGGACTCCGTAGCGGCGCGGTAGATGTATCTTCCCGCCAACAAAAACACCATGCCTAAGATAATCATGACGGGGAAGACAATCATACAGACATAGCTGATAACAACGTCTTTGATCAGGCTGCTTTTGAATATTGGTTTCATGGTTTTACCTCTTGTGTGTGCTGTTTAAATAATAGCATGCCATAGGAGTGCAGTTCAAGGTTAATTCATTTTTCCGTACTGGTAAAAATCCTCCACCATCAAGTCAAAATCATCCGTGTTTTCTGATATTTGGCAGTGATACAATGAATTTGAAGAAAATAATAGATTGCCGGGGACTGCTATGAAAACAGAAAAACAACAAGGCCATATAACAGACATGACAAGAGGGGATTCGCTTAAAGTAATCATCCGTTTTGCGCTGCCGCTGGTGGCTGCGGCTGTCATCCAACAGCTTTTTTCGCTGACAGATGCCATGGTTCTGGGGATTTTCAGTGGGAACAGGGGACTGGCTGTGCTGGGAGTCTGTTCATGGCCTGTGTGGTTCCAGGTCAGTGTACTGACTAATTTTGGACAGGCTTCCTGCCTTCTGACAGCGGTCAGGTTTGGCGCAAAAAATGAAACGAATCTGAAGAAAGCGATTGGTAATGTTTATTTTGCCTCCTTTCTATTGGGACTGGTTATGGTACCTGGGCTGCTGGGGTCTGCCGGGACCCTGCTGCGTATCCAGAATACGCCGCCGGAAGTATTTGACGATGCATTGTCCTATCTGAGGATACTTTATATAGGAACCGTATTTTTGCTGGTATATAATACACTGTCATCCCTGTTAAGGGCTCTGGGGGACAGCTATACCTCGTTTTTAGCAATTACGGTTTCTGCGTTGGTCAACGTTGTCATGGATGTTATCCTGGTTGCAGGGTTTGGAATGGGAGTAAGAGGGGCTGCTATTGCCACCACGGCATCCCAGGTTCTGGCAGCGTTGATCTGCCTGGTGAAGATAAGCCGTTTTCCGGTGTTCCATATCAGAAGGAAATATCTCAGGCCGGATGGCCTGCTGCTGAAAGAGTATATAGGCATATGTATTCCCATGATGGCCCAGAGCATTGTCATCGCGGTGGGAGGGACCTTTGTACAGTCCCATATCAACCAGTATGGAACCGTATTTGCAGCAGGTATAAGCGCTGCCGGAAAGATATTCAGTGTGGTGGAGACGGGAGCCATTGCTCTTGCCTCTGCAAGCGCTTCCTTTGTCAGCCAGAATGTGGGGGCAAGGCAGTTTGAGCGGATACGTACCGTGGTCAAACAGGTATGCGGATTATCTGAAGTCACAGCAGTGGTAATAGCTATTGTCCTGCTGCTTTTTGGAAGATACATTCTGTCCTTTTATGTTACAGATGAGGCTGTTGTATATGCAATGGGAAACCTGAAGGTGTACAGTGCCGGTTTACTGCTCATGTATCCCATGTATGCTCTGAGGCAGACGGTTCAGGCCCTGGGAAATGTAAGGATTCCTTTATTGGCAGCTGTTTTGCAGCTGGTTATGAGAATTCTGGCTGCAAGTTTTCTGCCAATGTTCATTGGAAGCTCCGGCATTTATTTTACCAGCTTTGCTGCATGGGCGGTTTCCTTGATTTTAATAGGATTTGTCTATCCGGTTCAATTCAGGAAGTGCATGGAAAACAGCAGAGGAGGAGGAATCTCATGAGGATTGCTACTACAGGAACAGCGGATGGAAAAGGGACCTTTTTGGTCTATCATGGGCCGTACCGGGAAATCATTCCCCGGATGGCGGCATGCGGTTACAATGGGGTGGAAATGCATATTGAGGATTCTGCATGTATATTAAGGGACCAGCTGTGGGAACTTTTAAAGGCGGCTGACGTCCATTGGCACGGGAGCCATTTATGGAAGGCGGCATTATAATCTGGTGGACAGTGATTCATCCGTCCGCCAGGCAGCTATACAGCATCTGCGCCAGCATATGATTACGGCACAGCCGGATCATGGGCTGGTTATAATCGGCCTGATTACAGGGAGAATGCAGGATTGTACCTGCCGGGAGGAATTCTTTTGGAATCTTGAGGAAAGCCTGTACCAGTTGGATCAACTGGCAGAGTCATATGACGTGCAGCTGGGCTTTGAGCTGACAAACCGCTATGAACGGGAGCATCTGATCCGGATAGCTGATGGAGTGGAGTATCTGAGAAACCATGATTATAAACGAATTCTTCTTCATCTGGATACCGTACATATGAATATTGAGGAAGCAGACATAAGACAGTCCATTCTGGGGGCAAAAGGATATGTAGGCCATGTCCATATTGCGGATAATGACAGATGGTATCCGGGACATGGCCATTACCTTTTTTTGGAGACACTTCAGGCGTTAAAGGATATTGGATATGAGGGCACTCTGGCACTGGAGACCAACTGCCTTCCTTCCGAAGAAATTTCCGCCAGGAAGAGTCTGGAGAATCTGAGGGTGATGCTGGGACAACTAAAATAGGAAATTATGGTTTTCGGTTTCAAAGCCAGAAAGTCAAAAATGACCACTCGGATGTCAAAAATGTTGGTGTGCAATATGCATATAATAAGGTAAAATTATACTACAAAGTTGTAAAAATTACATATACAAAACGAGAACTGGGAGGGGGAGCATTGTGTATTTGACGGCCAATAAAGAGAAAACAATAAGAAGAATTATAAATTATGTCGTTTTTATGGGACCTGCGGTACTGCTGTTCGTGGTGATTGGTCTGATTCCTTTTTTCTATGAAATATGGTATTCCTTTACAAATTGGGACGGTATTCATGCCAACTATCAGTTTGTGGGACTGAAGAATTATATTGATGTTCTTACCAATGATCCTAAATATTGGCATGCTATGTGGTTTACCATTAAATTTGCATTCTGCGTCCTGATATTTTCCAATGTTCTGGGATTTATATGGGCCTATGGACTGTCGAAAGCCATTCCCTTCAGAAATGTAATGAGGGCAGGCTTTTATATACCGCGCATCGTGGGAGGCGTGGTTCTGGGATTCCTGTGGAGATTTATTATCACGGAACTGTTTCCGGTAATAGGAGAGGCCACTGGAATCGGCTGGTTCTCCCAGAGCTGGTTCCAGACGGAAGCCTCTTCCTTCTGGGCGATGGTAATTGTCATGACCTGGAGCATGGCCGGTTATATGATGATTATTTATGTGGCGGGACTTACTTCCATTTCCTCTGATTACGTGGAGGCAGCCACCATCGACGGTGCAAAATCCAGTCATGTACTCCGCTATATTATCCTGCCGCTTTTAATGCCCTCTGTCACTCAGTGTCTGTTTCTCAGTATGGTGAATTCGCTGAAAGTGTACGACCTGAACATTTCACTGACAAATGGAAACCCGTTCCGGCTGTCAGAGGCAGTTACCATGAATGTGTACCAGACCGCATTTTCGTCTAACCTGATGGGTTATGGCAGCGCCAAGGCATTGCTGTTGGTACTTGTGATTGCCGGCGTCAGCCTGATTCAGGTGGCTATCACATCCAGCAAGGAGGTGGAACTGTAATGAAAGCAAAAAAGACGTTTCTGAAATATATTACGGTTGGCGGTCTGATGATCTGCCTGGCAATTGTGCTGGTACCATTTTATATCATTATCTCCAACTCATTTAAACCGTATGCTGAGATTGCGAAACATATATTTTCCCTGCCTCATGAGTTTACTACGAGGAATTATTCTGAGGCATGGAGAAGGCTCAATTTTGCTAATTCACTAAAAAATACCGTCATCATTTCCGTGCTATCCAATTTCGGCGGAGTAGTATTTTCCAGTATGTGCGGTTATTGGATTACCAGGCATCAGAACAGGGGAACCAGATTTGTATTTTTTATGCTGATTGCATTTATGTCCATTCCCTTTCAGGCACTGATGATTCCCTTTGCGAAAATTACCAGTAAGATGCATCTGACCAACAGTCTCTTTGGGCTGAGCGTATGCTTCTGGGCTCTGACCGTGCCAATCAGTACATTTATCACATCCGGGGCAGTGAAGAGTGTACCCATAGAGATTGAGGAGTCTGCGCTGATAGATGGGTGCTCGCCTCTCAGGATGTACTGGACCATTGTATTTCCGTTGATTAAGGCTTCCGTCTTTACTTTTGCAACCATTAATACGCTTTGGTTCTGGAATGACTACCTGATGACACAGCTTATGCTGTCAAAAAAAACACTGCGGACCATACAGATTTCCATGCAGGCGTTGTTTAATGAGGCGTTCTTTGCATGGGATGTGGCTCTGGCCGCACTGACACTGGCAATCCTGCCCTTGTTTATATTCTTTGTTATTGCGCAGAAGCAGGTGCTGGAGGGAGCGTCCGCAGGAGCAGTAAAGGGTTAGAGGAAACGTACCAGCAAAAGCTGTTACAAAATAAGCACCATATTTATCAACACTACATTACAAAGGAGGAAATGACTATGAAGAAATGTTTGGCATTAGTACTGGCAGCGGCACTGGCGGCCTCTGCACTTGCAGGATGTGGTTCCGGAAGTTCTTCAACCGACACCAAAGCATCAGAGACAAAAGCGGAGGAAACAAAAGCCGCAGGGGATACGGCCGCTGCAGGGGAAAGTGGGACATCTGAGAAGGAACCGGGCTCTGTAAACCTTAGCATTATGCTGGCACTGGGACAGTGGACTGATAATTTTGACTCTGTCATTGAGGACTACAAGAAGGATAATCCGCAGATTGGCACTATTGAATATGAATTTCCCAGTTCATCCACATATTGGGACTTGCTGAAGGGATATCTGTCGGCAGGGACCATGCCAGATATTTTTGGATGTGGTTTCGGAGAACAGATTGGAAACTGGCATGAGTATCTTGCGGATCTAAGTGATCTGGAATCAGCAAAGGACCTGTCTGCCGAACAGGTGGCTATGTGTTCTGTTGATGGAAAGACAATTCAGGTGATGCCCATGGTAATGGAGGGCTGGGGTATTCTCTACAACATGAAATACTTAAACCAGGTGGGATGGGAGAAGCCTCCGGAAACCATATCTGAATTGGAAAAATTGTGTAAGGACCTGAAGGCGGCAGGAATCCAGCCCTTTATCCATCACTATGCGGAGACATCCCTGTCCCTGACAAACCATCTGGGCTCCACCTGGATTACTGCCAAAGAGGATCCGTTAGGATACTTTGAAGAACTGAAATCCGGTAAGGATATGAATTTGGCAGAGGACCCGGAACTGAATGCCATGCTGGATTACTATGACCTGGTTCTCCAGTATGGAAACGACGATGCCATTGCTACAGATAAATGGACCGGAAGGAACGCCTTTTTCCTGGAGGAAGCAGCCATGATTGACGATGAGGGTTCTTGGGAAATCCCAAATATCATGGATGTGAATCCTGACCTGGCAGATCATGTGGTACAGGGAAGGGTACCGATTACAGATGATGCTTCCAAAAACAAACTTCAGACAGCCTCTATCTGTGCGGCCGTGTACAAGGACAGCCCGCAGCTGGATGAGGCTAAGAAGTTTTTGGATTACCTGGTAAAGAGTGATTACACTGCATACTGGCATCAGGATGTCATGGGCAACATACCAGGGCTTTCAACTGTCCCGGTATCTGAAAACCTGGCCTGCCTGGGGCAGGATGTGTTTACACTGATGCAGGATGGCCTTACCCATGAAACCATGACCCCATGGTGTCCGGACGAGGTAAAAGACAGTATTGGCGAGGTATGGTCCCTGTATGTGGGCAAGCAGATTGACCGCCCTCAGTTCTTCAAACAATACCAGGAAATATGGACAAACTACGCAGCAAATAAGTAAAGGAATCAATTGTATTTGAAAGAGGGCTCTCCTGTGGAAAAATCTTATTACAGGATGGTTACCCCATGGAGAGCCTGATACTTTTTCCGTTTCCTGTCAGCCGGTCTCTCCGCGGTTTACAGGGACTGCTTTGTGATGCCGGACAGCATGAGGCAGTGGATGATACTGGAAGTTGCGGGCATATTCGGATATACAGGTGCATGCTATCTTCTTACGGCAGGGATCTGCATCCTGGGTTCAACCAGGGCATCGGTGCTCAATACTTTGGAACCTACATATAAAGATAGAAAATCGGACAGATGATACAAGGAGGATAAGATAATGGCAATTTATATTGCGCAAAAAGAGGATTTGGTATCTGAATATGATGACAGTGGCTTTGCGAAAAAAGAAGCGCTTCCGGGTACTTATGAAGGCGGAATCAGGAATTACAAGTGTTTTCTGAAGGCAGGCTGTCAGGTTGAGCCTGAAATGTATGAGGATAAGCTGGTACTGTTTTTTTTCGGAAAAGGAACAGGATATATAACGGACCAGAAAGGGGCGTATTCCATTGAAGAACTGTGTTTTTATGTGCCGGAATTTAATAGGACTCCTTACGCTGTCCATGCAACCGGGGATATGGAGTTTATGATGTGCGTTGTGGATATGAATCAATGGGACTGGAAGGTTTACAATGCCTCCCACGTCCGTCTCCCCTTTTTCCGTACAGTGAGTAAGTGCATTAAATACGATCAGGACTGTAAAGGTCCTCATACAACGTCATGGTTCGTGCTGACCGGTCAGCAGCTGGGCCGAATCATGGTGGGGGCAGTGCGCGCTGTTGGTGAGGGGACTGCTGAGAAGGGACATCCCGCTGTGGAACAGTGGAATTACTGTGTTGGAGATTCTGACTTTGAGCTTACCGTAGACGGGGAAACCAGACCGCACAGGTCTGGTGAATGGAGCTATGTACCGGCCGGTCTGGACCATTCTCTGATGGCGGAACCGGGCAAGGAGGTTTACTATGTATGGTTTGAACATTTTACCAAGGAAAAGGATTTCATAGTGAAGCCTCTTCCGGAAAACTTCTAAGGAGGGTAAGAAGATGGAAAAGTATTATCTGGTAAAAGCCGGGGATATCCCGCAGGCTTACAATGACAGCGGATTTGCCATGAGCGAACTTCTGGCAGGCACCTATGAAGGGGGAATCCGAAATTATAAATGTTTTCTGAAGGCGGGCTGTGAGGTCTCTCCGAATCTCTGTAAAGAGGACACAGTTCTTCTTATGTTCGGCAAAGGTACAGGCTACATCTATTCTAAAAATGATATGCATAACATTTCAGAATTATCATTCTACGCACCTGACTTTGACAAGGAGCCATACACCATTCATGCCATCCAGGACATGGAATTTATCTTAAGCATAGTGGAGATGAACCAATGGGACAAGGAACTGTTTGAAGCAAGCCATGTCCGTCTGCCTTTTTTCCTGCAGGTCAGCGACGCGGTGAAATATGATCAGGACTGCAAGGGCCCCCATACCACCTCCTGGCATATCTTAAGCCCTAAGATGCTGGGCCGAATCATGGTGGGGGTTGTCAGGGCTGAGGGAGAGGGGACCACGGAAAAAGGACACCCCAAGGTGCATCAGTGGAATTACTGCGTGGGCAATTCTGATTTCAGCCTTACAGTGGATGACTGCCCTGCCGTAAATCACAGGACAGGAGACTGGAGCTTTATCCCGGCTGGACCGGACCATGCTTTGGTGGCAGAGCCGGGGAAGGAAGTCTACTATGTATGGTACGAACACTATACCAGGGAAAAGGATTTCTGTATAGCTCTCGCAAAAGGGGAAGAATTTGACGGCAAATATTAGAATTTACATAAAAGATTATTAAGGAGGGTTTCTTGTCATGAAAAATGAATATGGGAAAAATTACTATGTTGTAAAGGCGGACCAGGTGGAAAAACATTTTGATGACAATGGTTTTTCAAGGACTGAGCTTCTTCCGGGGGTTTATGACGGCGGAATCAGAAGCTACAAGTGCTTTCTGAAAGCTGGCTGTAAGGTTTCTCCGGAACTTTATAAGGACAAGGGTGTGGTTATTTTGTTTGGCCAGGGCAAGGGGGTGCTGAAAGACAAGGAGGGGGAGCACGCCATTACGGAGCTGGCTTTTTATGTACCTGATTTTGATAAGGATACATATGAAATCAGGGCAGAAGAGGAGATGGAGTTTGTCATTAATGTGATTGAGTTCAACCAGTGGGATTGGGAAGGATTTCACGCCTGGCACATTGGACTTCCGTATTTCAGGCTGCACAGCCAATGCGTGCCATATGTCCAGGACTGCAAGGGACCCAATACAGAAGCCAGAATGGTGCTGTGTCCCAAATGGTTTGGCCGCGTTTTGATGGGAACCACCAGGGCAGACGGAGAGGGAACTGTAGAGAAGGGACATCCTGCCGTACACCAGTGGAATTACTGTGTTGGCAATTCTGATTTTACCATGAGCGTTGGTTATAAAGATCAGAACAACATGGAAAATGTAAACCATAAGGCCGGCGACTGGAGTTTTATTCCGGCTGGCGCTGACCATGATTTGGTGTCAGAGCCTGGCAAGGAAGTCTACTATGTATGGTTCGAGCATTTTACAGACGAAAAGAAGTTCGCGAAACCGGAAAATTAATTTATGTGAAGGCAGGGATATGAAGCGGTATCAGTATCCCTGCCCTTTTTCTTTCCTCAATGCAGCCCTGTAATCGCCGGGGGTTGTATTGGTCAGCTTCTTAAACTGCTTTGCGAAATATTTCTCATCCTTAAATCCTACGGCATAGGCAATATCCTGAATCTTAAGGGAAAAGTCACTTAGAAGCTCCCTGGCGTGGCGTATCCGTATCTGGTTCAGGTACGTAAGCATATTGACATGGAAGGTGCTGGTGAATTTACGGCTCATATAGTCCTTGTTGATATAAAATAGCTTGGCATATTCGGACTGGATAAAAGGTTTTGTGTAATTGAGTTCCATGTATTGGGCAATCTGGAGCATGATATCACTGGTGGAACGGCTTTCCTTTAGTTCATCGCAAATACAGTACAGGGAGGAAAACATGGCCTGCCTCAGGGCATCCCTGGAAAACAGATAATTCTCCCCCATAAGTTCCTCATATACCAGAGGATTTTTCGCCGGCATATAAGTAAAGGCTGGGTTCTTCTTCCTGATTTTAGAAGCCCACTGCTTTAGCAGTCCATGGAATGTTTCAAGCACATAGTGAATCAGATAGAGGGGAATTTCCCTTTCGGGAAGAATCTGTGCCAGCCAGTCCGCGGCACTGCCTTCAATCTCCCTCCTGTCTCCGATGAGAAGGGAAAAAATTTGGTCCTCCAGCTGATGCAGTTGTTCTGTTTCCGGACAAAAGCGGAGTTTTTCCATGGAGGGCAGGGCGGCCATTGCCGTGGAGGAAGACGCAATGTCACCGTAAAAACAAAAGAACGCATTTTTAGCCTGGGTATAGGAATCAGAGAATCTGCCGGGAAAGGGATGTTCCCGGCTGATACCCAGATGGAAGGGGTAGGCTGTGTTCATAAAAAAGGACTGGGCAGCCTTTATAATGGATGTGGCGGTCATGTCTCCGGCTCCCAGCAGAAAGAACATGATTTCTCCAGGGTGATCCGGATTGGATAGGATAAAACCGTGCTGTCCCCCAAGGCTGCGGCGTACCTGCGATTCAAAATCTTTAAGAAGACAGGCAAATCCTGCATTTTGCATTGGAAAGTAGCTGGTATCGTAATATATGATTTTACATGTGTCGACCGATGAAAAGGACGCATCGGCCTGCAATAGTTCCTCGTAGGCTGTTTCCACGCATCTTGAATCCAACATTTTATAAAGGAGAACACCTGAATAAAAGGCTGAAAGGGAGTGCACCTTTTCCTGCAGATGGCGGTGCCTCAGATTGGTTTCGTGCTCATTCTTCCAGCTTTGGACGGCCTTGCCCACAGTGGATATTAAGGTGGCTGATTCCAATGGTTTTAAAAGATAATCCATACAGCCTTTTGTCAGCATGGTGCGCACATATTCAAAGTCATTGTGGCCGGATACGGCAATAACCTTGATGGAAGGGTGACGTGTTGCAATGAAATCCATGATATCAATG
>ENA-OWPJ01001042-OWPJ01001042.1-human-gut-metagenome-genome-assembly--contig:-NODE-1042-length-14608-cov-3.25905_pt1 | contig 14608 bp, 7 predicted proteins | sample MGYA00248264_ERZ651846 | MGnify/ENA primary metagenome ERZ651846 (study PRJEB26924, sample SAMEA4378271) | human gut metagenome | biome: human gut; feature: human-associated habitat; material: faeces...
ATCAATGGCGCAAGCAATATCATAAGAAAAGTATATCCATGTAAGCCAAAACTCAGAGATCGATGGTATAGAGGTACAGTGAACATACCAGTTATGTGTATCTAATCGTAAACACGAGTAGATATAGATACAAAAAATTCTAGCTTGTACAAATAATGGATAAGTCAGAAGCTCCCTGCTCTATAGCTGGAAGTAGTTCACTATCCTAATAATTTTTCTTTACGAATACCGATATATTCACCCGAGGTGAATTCACCTTTGCTAATATATCCCATATCATCATAAAAGCGATGAATAGCATCATTGCCTTTCTGACAATCTAAGCGTATACCTCTTTTTCCCATCTGTTTTGCGATATCTTCACAAGCTTTCACAAATAAGGCACCGACACCATGATAAGATGGTAAAGTCGCAAGATGATGTAAATACATATAGGCATCATCATGATCCCAGCGCTCATCATCATGAAAAAAGCCAACGATGCCAATAATTTGTCCATCCTCTTTCATACCCAGTATTTCTTGCTTCTGAAGATGCTTCAAAAAATAGTCTGAAGAATAAAAAGACAGATAATCTCCCTGATTCCACTGTTTCATACCTTTTTCATCCATCCATTGAATACGCTGGCTGATAATATCAATAACATTAGATAATTCATGTTCTTTAAGAAATTCAAAAGTATACATAGATATGACCTCCATATGATTCATAGTGTAACACGATTTTGTAGGATATGCTACAAAAATAGGTTTGTAAAAGTTGCAGAGTTGTCATATAATGAACTTACGTGAGAAGGATGGTTTTAGTATGAAGAAAAAAATGACGATGCAGGATATCGCTGATATGAGCGGTGTTACAAAAAGCACCGTTTCCCGTTATTTTAACGGCGGATATGTAAAGGATGAAACAAGAGAAAAAATAAAAAGCATTATTGAAAAATATAATTATGAACCTAATGCTTTTGCGCAAAGTTTAAAAGCGAAACAAAGCCGTATCATCGGTGTGATAGCGCCATGTCTTGATTCAACAGTTACTTCCCGTACAATGATGGCAATTGACGATTATCTACGCAAAGAAAATTATATGTCCCTGGTGATCAATACGGATCATGATGAAAAGCTGGAACTGAAATATATGGAAAGTCTATGGCGTATGAATGTAGATGGTATCATTTTGATTGCGACACAGGTAAGTGAAGCACATTGTGCGCTAGTGAAAAAAATGGATCTGCCTGTTGTGTTTGTTGGACAAAAATTTAAAGATGGTATCTCTATTCTATATGATGATTATCATGCTGGTATTAAAGTTGGCGAATTAGCAGCTGAAAAAGGGCATCGAGATATTGTGTATATTGGTGTGATGGAAAGTGATCAGGCAGTTGGTGTAGAAAGAAAAAACGGCATTTTAGATGGATTAAAGCATAAAGGTGTTACAAAAATAGAATTGCTGCATGCAGATTTCAGCTTTGATGTTGCTTATGAAAAAGTAAAAAAATTATTGATGAAACGCATTCCAGATATGATCATTGCGGCGACAGATCGTCTGGCATTTGGCGCATATAAAGCAATACAGGAAAAAGGTTTACGAATACCCGAAGATATATCACTAGTGGGATTTGGTGGATATGAAATCAGTTCATTATTAACACCAAAACTTACCACAATACGTTATGACAGTGATACAGCCGGTTATATCGCAGCAGAAACCATGAGTAAGCTTTTAAAAGAAGAACCTGTACCAAAGGTACAAATTGTTGGTTATGAGCTATTACAGGGAGATAGTATTAAAGAAATGTAAAAGGATAGGGGGGATAACATGGCAGATGTACAATATGAACAAAAAAGCATAGAAGAAATCGAGCAAATGATACTAAAGGTGCGCATGTATGATTTAAAACTTGAAAAGGAGTTATGCTATACCTTGACAGAGAAAGCCAAATTAGAAAATGACAGCTATGCGCTGGCGTTTTCTTATACCTTTTTAGGCGATTATTATCTGGCAATGCGTAATAATGATTCCTGTATCTTATATCTGAATCGTGCCAAAACCTTAGGTGAAACGATGAATTATCAGGACCTGCTTGTCAGAATATATAATTATCTAGGAATGTTTTATTGTTCTATCAATGATGAATTTAGCGCAATGGATGATTATCTGAAATCTTTAACGATGGCAGAGGAGCAACAAAATATAGCATTTATGGCAGCCGCCTATAACAATATTGCGGATTGTTTTGAAGGAAAGAAAGATTTTGAAAAAGCGCTGCATTATTATAAAAAGAGTTATGCTGTTTTAAAAGGCAGTGATAAGAATGGATATTCCAAAGCAGTCGCATTAACCAATCTGTGCCATTGTTGTCATCGAAGTCATCGCATAGATGATTTACATAATTATTTAAAAGCATTTGATGAAATTGATCAACAGTACTACACACCAGGTATGCAGTTTATGCGTTTATACAGTGAAGCTGTTGGGGCGCTTTCTGATCATCAGTTGGATATATTCTATCAGAAAAGTGATGCTTTATTTGAAATGGAAAAAGAAATGGAAGATCTGTTGCTGGTATATCAACTTTTTATAAATATCTGTATGGACTTCCTTGTATTGAAAAATAAAGACTATGCTGCAAGATGTCTGGAAATTCTCTTAGAAGTAAATGAAGATGAGGATGTAAAGGCATTAAGGGAAATACATAAGCTGATGATCAAGTATTGTAAAATATTTGATTTGCATGATGAACTGATTGAGGCCTATGAGCGTTTTTATCATATCACCATGGCGATAGAAGATATGGAGCAGGCAACATACAGTGCAGGTTTATATACGAAAATTGAATTACATCGTGCAAAGGAAAAACAAAATGATCTAAAGAAAGAAAACGAACAGTTAGAATATATGATGAATATCGATGATTTAACAAGTACTGCCAATCGACGAAGTTTCAATCATATGTTAAAGAATGAAAGAGTGCAAAAAGCAAAATCTTTAGCATTTGCGATGTTGGATATCGATTATTTTAAAGAATATAATGATCGCTATGGTCATCAGATGGGAGATCAGGCACTGATTGAATTTGGCAAGACTTTGATTCGATATGCGCAAGAAGATATCTTGCCATTTCGCTATGGTGGAGATGAATTTGTGGTAATCTTTATCAATGTAAGTGAAGATACTGTACTAGACTTCTTGAATCATGTCAAAACAGATTTCAGAGGTAAACAAATTGCACACCACGCTTCTCCAATCGAAGATATTCTCAGCGTTTCTTATGGGCATGCCTATCAGGCTACGCCACAAAAGGATGTTGAAGCCTTATTGAAAGAAGCAGATTATCAGTTGTATAAAGTAAAGAAAGCAAGAAAGAAAGCATCTTAAGGATGCTTTTTATAATTATTATAGAAAAGCACTGGATAAAGTATGGCTGATGCATACCATCAGTGTTTTTTTTTATGTTTTAAACAAATATGAAATAATTTGTAATACCGATACCACAATGTATATCATAACGAATAAACCTTTTATTAAAATATTTTAAACAAAGTGTTGACAAATGACTGTAACCGCTTTATACTCTAATTGTAAGGAACCGGTACCACAAAGAAAAAAGGAGGAATTTCTTATGAATTACACAAATGATGCCAAAGCAATCGTTCAAGCGGTTGGAGGGAAATCTAACATCAACTCTGTTGCACACTGTGCTACTCGTCTACGTTTCGTATTACAGGATGAATCTAAAGTCGATGAAAAAGCTTTAGATGCTATGGATATTGTAAAGGGAACATTCTCAACTAATGGACAGTATCAAATCATTATTGGCGCAGGAACTGTAAATCAGGTATGCGATGAAGTTAACAACGTACTTGGAAACAGTGGACAGGAGGGTCCAGCGAAAGAAGAACCAAAACAAAGCGGACACTATGTACAGCGTGCTGTAAAACTGTTAAGTGATATTTTCGTACCAATTATTCCAGCAATTGTTGCCGGTGGTTTATTGATGGGATTATACAATGTATTAAGTGCTCCATTCTTTAATGGCGGAGAAACATCTTTGATTCAGATGTATCCTCAATTTAGTGGATTAGCTACTATGTTAAATACATTCTCTAATGCACCATTTACATTCTTGCCAGTATTGATTGGATTTAGTGCTACAAAGAAATTTGGAGGAAATCCATTCCTAGGTGCTGCTATGGGTATGATCATGGTTCATCCTGATCTGTTAAATGCTTATAACTTAGGTAAACCTGAATTTACAGCGCCTGTATGGGATCTGTTTGGATTAAGTATTCCGGCAATTGGTTATCAGGGAACAGTACTTCCAGTATTATTGGTATCTTGGATTTTAGCTACCATTGAAAAGAAATTACACAAGATTACACCAAGCTGGTTAGATAACTTAACAACACCATTACTTGCTATCATTATCACAGGCTTCTTAACATTCTTATTTGTAGGTCCTGCAATGCGTAGTTTAGGTGATGGAATCTCAGCTGGTATTACATGGGTATATAATACATTGGGCTTTGTTGGTGGTGCCATCTTTGGTGGCTTCTATGCACCTATCGTTATTACAGGTATGCACCACAGCTTTATCGCAATAGAAACACAGTTGATTGCTGACGCTGCTACAACTGGTGGAAGCTTTATCTTCGTAACAGCATCTATGAGTAATGTTGCACAGGGTGCTGCAGTACTTGCCGTATTATTGATTACTAAGAACGAAAAAATTAAATCATTATGTTCTGCATCTGGTATCTCTGCATTATTAGGTATTACAGAACCAGCTATGTTCGGTGTAAACTTAAAACTTCGTTATCCATTTATCGCAGCATGTATCGGTAGTGCATGTGGTAGTGCATGGATTGCATTTACAAAAACGTTGGCAATTGCATTAGGTGCTGCTGGTATTCCAGGCTTTATTTCCGTACATCCAAGTCACTGGTTAGATTTTGCTATCGGTTTGATTATTTCTATGGTCATTGCATTTGTATTAACATTGGTATTAGGAAAACGTGATGCCGCAAAACAGGCAGCAATCGCAGGAACAAATGAACAGATCAGCCTGCCTGAAGAAGAAACAAAAGAAGAAGTAAAAGAAGTATCTATGGAAAACGTAAGTGTTGCTTTACCATTAGATGGTGATGTAAAACCAGTGAGTGAAAGCAGTGATCCTGTATTTGCTCAGAAAACCATGGGTGATGGTATCGTTGTGACACCAAAAGATGGAAAAGTATACGCACCTGAAGATTGTAAAGTAGAATTCGTATTCCCAACAAAACATGCAATCGGTATTACAACAACATCTGGTGTATCTCTATTGATTCACTGTGGTATTGATACTGTACAATTAGATGGAAAACATTTTACAACTTATGTAGAACAAGGTAGTGAAATTACAAAAGGTACATTGATGTTATCCTTTGATATTGAAGCAGTAAAGAATGAAGGTTTCTCTGTAGAAACACCAGTGGTTGTGACTAATCTAAGCGAAGGGCAGCATATAGAAATTAATGCGAAAGGAAATGTAGAACATGGAGAGGAAGCATTCAGAATTGTTAAATAAAGATTTAGCAATGAATAAAGCTGAATATGAAGCGTTATATAAACAACATGAAGCATTAAGAAATAAGGTCGCAAATGATCCATGGCATCTGGGTTATCATATCATGCCAGATAGTGGATGGGTAAATGATCCTAATGGTTTATGCCAATATCATGGTACCTATCATATCTATTATCAATACTCCCCCTTTGATGTGGAAGGAAAAACAAAGCTTTGGGGACATATGACAAGCAAAGATCTGTTGCACTTTAAACAGGAAGAGCCAGTTCTGTTTCCAGACAGCAGATGTGATGAACGTGGAGCCTATTCCGGCTCTGCTTTCATCGAAGATGATACCATTCACTATTTTTATACCGGTAATGTAAAATTAATGGATCAGGATTATGATTTTATAAATGCAGGAAGAGAACAGAATCTGATTCATGTGGAAAGTAAAGATGGCATTCATTTATCAGATAAAGAATGGCTGATGACAAACAGCGATTATCCTCAAGATATGAGCTGCCATGTACGTGATCCTAAAATCTATAAACAAAAGGATGCATATTATATGGTATTAGGCGCAAGAGATCTAGCATCTCATGGATGTGTCCTTGTATTTGAAAGCAGGAATTTAAAAGACTGGTCTTATAAAATGCGTTTTGAAAAAGAAAACTTTGGTTATATGTGGGAATGTCCGGATTTATTTGATTTAGATGGAGATCAGTTTCTGATCACCTGTCCACAGGGACTGTCACAAAAGGGTTATCATTATCAAAATATATATCAGTGTGGATATTTTCCAATGCATGTTGATTTTGAAAATGAAACATATACCATGAAAGATTTCTGTGAATTAGATTATGGATTTGATTTCTATGCGCCTCAAAGTTTTGAGGATGAAAAAGGGAGAAGAATACTGATTGGGTGGATGGGTTTACCAGATATTGATATACCAATCCAACAACAGAAAATGGCTGGCAGCATGCCTTAACACTGCCACGTGTACTTACAAGCAAAAATGGTGTAATCTATCAGACACCAGTTGAAGAACTGCATCAGTTACGCACTTCTTCTTATACATCTACTGTAAAAGCATTTAATGATTTAGAATTATTAGCTGATCGCTATGAAATGGCAATCGATATTGAGAAGCAGGATAACTTTGTGCTACAATTAAGAAAAGGAGCCTGTTTATCCTACGATATAGAAAAACACCTGTTATGTTTATCATTTGATGCCTGTGGATATGGCAGAGATAAACGATATGTGGAAGTGGAGGATATCAAAAATATATTGGTATATGCAGATACATCTTCACTTGAAATCTTTGTGAATGATGGGGCAATTGTCTTTACTTCCCGTGTTTATACCACACATGAGGATAATCAGATCCGCTTTATGGAAACTGCCATGGATGGAAATGTACATTTCTATGAATTAGGCAAAATTCAAATCGAAACGAAATGAGGGTATGAAGATGAAAAAGTTATGTGCAATCGGAGAAGCATTGATTGATTTTATTCCTGAAAAAAAAGGCCAGCGTTTAAAAGACGTCGTACGTTTTAAACGGGTAGCTGGTGGTGCACCGGCAAATGTAGCCGCAAGTGTCGCCAGACTTGGTGGAAAAGCAAAATTTATAACACAGCTTGGTAATGATGCCTTTGGTGATCATATTATGGAGGTATTTCAGAATGTTGGATTAGATACAAGTGATATCATGCGTACAAATGATGCGGATACAGCACTTGCCTTTGTATCTCTTGCATCTGATGGTAACCGTGATTTCTTATTCTATCGTAGAGATTGTGCAGATAAGAACTTAAAGCCGGAAGATGTGAAAGAAGATGCATTAAAAGATTGTGGAATCTTGCATTTCTGTAGTGTGGATCTTGTGGAAAGTCCAATGAAGGAAAGTCATAAAAAATTAATCAATATGGCATTATCCCAGAATGTACTGGTAAGCTTTGATCCAAATGTTCGTTTGAATCTTTGGGACAGTGAAGAAAACTGTAGAAACGCTATATTAGAATTTCTGCCATATGCGGATATCATCAAGATATCTGATGAGGAATTAGAATTTATCAGTGGCTATACCAACATAGAAGATGCTTTGGATTTCTTCTTTAAGGATCGTTGTCAGTACTTAATTTATACAATGGGAAAAGATGGTGCCGCAATGTATCGTAAAGATGGATCTAAGGTAATGGCTGGTGGATATAAGGTCAATGTATTTGATACAACAGGTGCCGGAGATTCCTTTATTGGGGCATTCTTATATCAATTGTTAGCCAATGACTGTATGGATTTAACAAAAGTATCTGCCAATCAGTTAGAAAGTTTTTTAATGTTTGCGAATCTCTACGCTGCACATACCACAACGAAAGAAGGCGCAATTGATGCCATGGCAACCATGGAAGAATTAACAGCCTTCAAGAATGAAGTTATCAATCAATAATATCCAATTAAAAAACTGCATATAAAGTGCAGTTTTTTAATCATTTAAAGCCTTTAAATCATCAGCTTCATAGCGGTGATGTCCAGGTAATGATTTCTTATAGTTCCAACATGTGATAGCATCTTTTAATGTTTTATCATTTTGATTCGCAAAGAAATCACGGATATAGGTGTTATATTCAAATTGAGAATCAATCTTGCTTTTATGATGCTTCTTATCATAGAGAATCGCATCATAAGCAAGAAGAGCGTCCTGATACGTTTTACCGGCATTTGTTTTTAACCAATTTTGAAAAGGTACATTGAAAGAAAATGAGGGAATATATCGTTTAAAAAATGCTCTGTGTTTCTGTGAACAAACAAAATCTGTTTCAATTAGGGTATCCAAGGAGATGGGATCATTTGATATTTTCCTTTTTTTCTCACTTTGTGAAGAGAGATTTTTTCCAGTATGAAGGTAGTATACAATGCGATTTGTTAGTTCTGTTTTATTTCCTGATGTAGATAGTTTTTGACTACGACAAAAAGCAACCAGCTCATCTTTCAGGTAATAATAGTTTAAAAATACAGTGCTATCCATATCTTTTGTTAGTTTTGGACGTTTCATAGGTAAGTTATCCTTTCTTTTGACTTTACGATATCATAGTTTTACTGACATCCTGTGTCATATTTATCAAAAAAAATAAAAAAGTCCTTTAAATGGTTTTATAAATATTGTGAATATTTTATAGTATTTTGTATTATTAATATATTTTATATATTACGTTTTTTAGATATCTAAAGTAAAATTATTTATATCTTGCGATGATGATATATCATCGTTTTTTTATGTGTTTGCTTCACTATGATAATGAATTGGTAAAGTCTATATTAAAGGCTTATATGCTAATTATCATCGAAGAAAAGAAAGCAAAATAAAATATCACATATATTGCTGTTTTAGTGAAATGTTTATTTATTTTTTATATATCTTGCTATGTATATGACGCAATTTTCATAACAATATGTATAAAAACGAAAGCAATAATCAATATGTACAGATTAAGCGCTTTCAATGTATCATAGTTGGCGTACGAAACGTATGCATGAGAAACATGAAAATTATGAACGTAGTGAACTTATGATATCCATGTTTTTCATAAGTTAAGAAACAAGGAGGATATTTCGTAGTGAAAAAAGGAATGAAAGTGATTGTTTCGCTGGGTGTTACCATGACATCTGTTGTGCCAAATTCATTGGTCAACATTATGGCAGAAGGTTTACAGGAAACAAAAGCGCAGGGAAATCTGACTGCGGAGGAAAAAGACGGGATTTACGCAAATTGGAAAATTGATGAGGCGACTCAAAAAGGTGGAGAAACATGTGAAATAAATGATGGTTGGCTGCACATGGTTTCATCTGAAAAGAATGGAAATAGTGCAGGCGATAAAAATGGTTATCCAGCTGTATTTGTTAATGGGGAAACTTTTGATTTTTCAAAACCAGGCTATTTTAGCACAAAGTTAAAAGCTGGCAGTGATGCAGGAAGTACTCGTTTTGGTTTTTATCTTGGATACAAAGATCCAGGCAATGGCTTATTCTTAGGGTATGATGCTGGTGGATGGTTCTGGCAAAAATATAAAGATGGCGATGGCGCCTGGTATACAGGTGGACGTGTTGCTGCACCTAATAAAGGTGAAGAAGTTACTGTGAAAATGGAATGGACAGCTGATAAAAAAGTAAGTTTAATCGTAAATAACAATGAAGTATTTCCTGAAGCAGTAGATTATTCTGACATGGACTTGTCAGGGAAAATTGGAATCAAAGCTGGTTCTTTTGGAAGTCAAGTAAGTGATATCTATATGCAGAATATGGAATATACTGGACAAAGTGTAGTGATTAATACTTATGCGATTTCAGGAAAAGTTGTAGATGAAGATAATCAGCCAATTGAAAATGCAAGTGTTACAATTGGTAAAGAAAAACAAACAACCAACGAAAATGGTGAATTTGTATTTGAAGATAAATTTATCAATGGAAAATATGATGTGGTTGTCACTAAAGAAGATTATCAGAAAGAAATCAGAACAATTGAAATCAAAGATGAAAATTATACATTCAGCGCCCCTATTCAGGTCGCAAAAGAAGTAGCCGCTAAAACATTCCAGTTAGAAACTGGAGATATGGCTGTAGAATTGTATGAAAACTTCCCAGCTGTTCGTAAATATACCATGACTTCAGGATCCATGAAGGATAAAGTGATGTATGGACAGACACAAAGAATCAATACTGTTACGATCAATGGTGTGGATGTGGCATTATCAGATAAAGATGTTACGCTAGTAAAAGGTGATGTTTCCGCTACATATACAATGAATGTAAAGAATGAAGAAAAACATATCGATGCAGTTGTGAGCGCAAAAATACGTGTAGAAGCTAATAAATTATTCTTTGAAATCACAGATATTCAAAACAATTTAAGTGAAGCAGATTATCCTATACAAACGATCGCAATTCCAGATCACAGCTTAGTATCTATGCGCAGCAATCAAGAGGGCGCAAACTTTACTGGCGCAGTTATGTCTAGTAATACTAATAAAACCGGAGATGAAAACTTTAATATCACAAGTGATATGGAGGATATTAAAAATCGTGATTATATGTATGCATTCATATCAAATAATGAATTAAGTGCCGGCATGTGGAGTAATTCAGAACATGAAGGCCGTGCTGTGGCAGCACCAGTATATGGTGGCAGTCAGAATACAAGAATCTTAGCAACAACAAGTGATGAAGGTACATATAAATCATTGGGACTAGCTAGTGCACCTTGGTATTATCATCGTGTTGTATCTGATTCTAAAGGAAACAATTATCAGGTAAATGAAACAGAAATGGCAATTACCATTACTGGTGATTCAAATAATGATCAAAAAGTAAACTGGCAGGATGGTGCCATTGCATTCAGAGAAATCATGAATAATCCATACAAGAGTGAAGAAGTACCAGAACTTGTGGCATGGCGTATTGCGATGAACTTTGGTGGACAGGCACAAAACCCATTCCTTACAACATTGGATAATGTAAAACGTGTTGCTTTACATACTGATGGATTAGGACAGTCTGTCTTATTAAAAGGTTATGGTAATGAAGGACATGATTCTGGACATCCTGATTATGGCGATATTGGAAAACGTATAGGTGGTGCTCAAGATATGAACACCCTGATGGAAAAAGGAAAAGCATATGGTGCACGTTTTGGTGTTCATGTGAATGCTTCTGAAATGTATCCGGAAGCGAAAGCCTTTAATGAAAATCTGGTAAGAAGAAAGAGCGATGGCAGTTTAAGATATGGCTGGAACTGGTTAGATCAGGGTATCGGTATTGATGGTATTTACGATTTAGCAAGTGGTTCAAGAGAAAAACGTTTTGCGGATCTTAAATCAAAAGTCGGCGATAACATGGACTTTATCTATCTGGATGTATGGGGAAACCTGACATCAGGTGATGTTGAAGATTCATGGGAAACACGTAAGATGTCAAAAATGATCAATGATAATGGATGGCGTATGACAACTGAATGGGGATCAGGTAATGAATATGATTCTACATTCCAGCACTGGGCTGCCGATTTAACATATGGTGATTCTACATCAAAAGGTGAAAACTCTCAGGTAATGCGTTTCTTAAGAAACCATCAAAAGGATAGCTGGGTTGGTGATTTCCCAAGTTATGGCGGTGCCGCAAATGCTCCACTTCTTGGTGGCTACAATATGAAAGATTTTGAAGGATGGCAGGGAAGAAATGATTATGATGCATATATCAAAAATCTATATACCCATGATTTATCCACAAAATTTATCCAGCACTTTAAAGTATCCAGCTGGGTGAATAATCCATTAGATCATACATCTGTACAAGATCGGGATATTAACAATGGAAATGAACAAATCACCTTACAGGATGATAAAGGGAATACACTTGTATTAGCTAGAAAATCAAATGATCAAAGCAGTGCAGATTATCGTTATCGTACCATGACATTCAATGGTAAAGTTGTGGCACAGGGAAGTGTAACACCAGGTGATGGTAGAAATCAGAATAGTGGAAATGAAAGCTATTTATTACCATGGCTATGGGATGCACAAAGCGGTGAATTTGTGGAAAGCAATAATGAAAAACTATATCACTGGAATACCAAAGGTGGTACAACAAGTTGGGAATTACCAGAAAACTGGAAATCTTTAAGCAATGTAACAGTTTATAAATTAACTGATCAAGGGAAACAGGAAGAAAAACAAGTTGATGTCATTGATGGCAAAATCACACTTGAAGCCCAAGCACAGACACCTTATGTTGTATGTAAAGGCGAAGAAAGCCAAATCAATGTGAAGTGGAGTGAAGGCATGCATATCGTAGATGCTAGCTTCAATGGTGGCTTAGAAAGCTTGAAAGAAAACTGGAAGATTACAGGTGATGGAGAAGCAACAATCGCAAAGAGCCAGCACAGCAATCCAATGTTAAAGCTATCTGGTGAAGTTTCTACTACACAGACATTAACAGATTTAGAACCTGGCAAAGATTACGCATTATATGTTGGTGTAGATAATCGTAGCGCAGGAAAAGCAAGTGCAACGATTACCGCAAACGGCAAAGTACTAACCAGCAACTATACAGAAGAAAGTATTGCGAAAAACTATGTAAAAGCATATACGCATAATACGAATTCTTCAACTGTTGATGGAAACAGCTATTTCCAGAACATGTATGTATTCTTTACAGCACCAAAAGATGGCAGTAAGGTAGAATTGACACTTCAACATGCAGGCAGTGAAGGCGATACATATTTTGATGATATTCGTGTCGTAGAAAATTCTTCAAAGAATATTAAAGTAGATGAAAATGGAAAACTTGTATCCTTTACAAATGATTTTGAAAACAACGCACAGGGTATTTATCCATTTGTAATTGGAGGTAGTGAAAATGTAGAGGACAATCATATTCACTTATCTGAAAAAAATGCACCATATACACAAGCTGGCTGGGATGTAAAGAAGATAGATGATGTATTAGATGGCAACTGGTCTGTAAAGATCAATGGGTTATCTGAATATAATACTTTGATTTATCAGACAATTCCACAAAACGTACGTTTTGAACCAGGTGTTACCTATAAGATTAGCTTTGATTATCAGGCAGGTAGTGATGGTACATATGCTGTCGCAATCGGTCATGGAGAATTTGGCACTGGAAATATTGATTTACAGCCATTAAAGAAAGCATTAGGAACAACTTCTACTTATGAATTTGAATTAACAGGAGCATTAGATGGAACTTCCTGGTTTGGTATCTATTCTACTGATAAAGCAGCAGATACACAAAATGTAAGCTCTAGTGCAGAAGAAAATTTCGGTGGATATAAAGACTTTATTCTGGATAATCTAAGCGTAGAAAAAGTAAAAGAAACGTTTACCAAAGAAGAAGCACAAAATAAGCTTGATGAAGTTGAACATAAATATCAGCAAAAAGATTTCAGTAATGAAGCATGGAAGATTTATCAAACAACATTAACACAGGCAAAAGTACTGTTAAATAAAGATGTTGTGACAGAAGAAGATTATGCGAAAGCATATATGATGCTTCGCGCATTAGACAATTATATGCAAAGTGCACCTGGAAATGAATTCACAGATGCTTATGATATTGACACAAATGCATATGAGGTAAGTGTTGGTAGTGAACAGCCAGATCAAGGCAGTGAAGGACCAAAAGAATACGCAAGTGATAATGATCCAAGTACTTACTGGCATACCAATTGGGGTGAAACTAATCTGGATAATGCATGGATGCAGTTTGACTTTAAAGAACCAACAACAATTGATGGTTTACGCTATATGGCAAGACCTGGTGGAACTGGCAACGGCGCAATCAAAGACTTTAAATTAATCATTACACAAGAAGATGGCACAAAGAATGTTGTGGAAAAATCTGGTGTATTTGAAACAAAAGAAGGATGGCAGAAGTTCTCATTTGATGCAATCAAAAATGTAACTAATGTACGTTTGAAGGTAGAATCATCTGGTGGAAAGCAACCAAATCAATTTGCTTCTGCGGCAGAACTTCGTTTAACAACACCAAGAGAAATTGCACCTGAAGAAGTAACTGTAATCAAGGCTTCACTTGAAAAAGAAGTTACAATCGCAAAAGATTTAAATAAAGATATTTATACATCTGAAAGCTATGCAAATGTGATGAAGAAACTTGAAAAAGCAAATGCAGTATTAGATGATAAAGATGCTACACAATATGATGTAGATTTAGCACTTGCAAATTTACAGGATGCAATAGCTTCCTTAACATTAAAAGCTGAAAATAAAACAGCATTACATTTAGCAATCCTGGACGCAAAAGTATTAGACACTTCTATTTATACAAAAGAAAGTGTAGAAACTTTTGAAAAAGCACTTGCTGCAGCACAAGCTGTATTAAACAATGAAGATGCTACCCAGGCTGAAGTAGATGAAGCATTAAAAACATTACAAGATGCAATGAATAAGTTATCCATGAAAGAAGAAGTTTCTGTTGATAAAGATGCCCTTATTAAAAAATTAAATGAAGCAATCGCCAAAG
>ENA-OWPJ01001048-OWPJ01001048.1-human-gut-metagenome-genome-assembly--contig:-NODE-1048-length-14534-cov-3.34298_pt1 | contig 14534 bp, 15 predicted proteins | sample MGYA00248264_ERZ651846 | MGnify/ENA primary metagenome ERZ651846 (study PRJEB26924, sample SAMEA4378271) | human gut metagenome | biome: human gut; feature: human-associated habitat; material: faeces...
GGGAACCTAATCTAAAATAAAAAGGAGATGATTTTATATGGGATTCAATCTAAAAATCAAAGGGAAAAATGAGGAGATTACTTTAGGAATGGACAATATCACTACAGTGAAATACATTTCTGATACTCCAGATGATTCAAACGCAAGAGCTAGTGACTTAGGGGTTATATTAGAAGTAAATGGAAAAATAATAACTCCTGTAAATGGGGAAGAAGCAGATGATACTAAAAAAATGGCTAAATGGTCATTAATACCTGCTGAAAGCTCAGATGCTTACAGAGAACTTACATTAGAAGTTATCTCAGGAAGCGTAGTAGTTAGAAAGATAGATCTTCCTAATGCTTTCATCCTTGATTATACTGAGGACTATAATGACAAAGGTGGAGTAGGAGAATTTAAAGCTGTCTTCAAACAAAAGAAAGAAAAAATCGAAACTGTAACTATTGAAGGTGGTTACGCAGCTGAAGAATAGTATCAGCTATATTGCAGTTGGAGGAAATCCTTTTCTCCAACTCTTTATTCTTCCAATTAATGAGAATTAGTTGGAAGAATAAAGAGAACATGAAATCAAGGGGGAAGAATCTTGGTAACAATAGAAAACAGAATTCCTATATTCAGGCGAGGGAACATACTCGATAAGGAAGTTTTAGATAATATGAAGGAAACTCCATATGAATACTATTCATTGTCATATAATGAGTATTCCAATGGGGTTATTTGTGGTATTGAGACTTATGCAGAAGATGAGTTTCTATATATTACAGCTGGAATTATAAAATATAATAATTTTTACTATAAGATAAAGGAAAAATTAAAAATAGAGATACCAATAGAGGATGGAGACTATATTCTAAAAGTAAAATTTCTTCCTCCTGTGGAAGTGGAGAAAGGGAAATATGAAAAATACTCTATAGAAATATTTTTTTCTATTGATGGAAAATTCCAAAATAATGAAATGGAATTAGTGAGGATAAAACGGAGAGAAGGGGCAGAAATAAGAAATCCTTCAGCTTTCGTAGGAATAGACAAAGAATATAATATTGTGAATGAGATACATAAATTTAAAAGTACAGCCTCTGGGGTATCTTTTCCAAGTAAACTTTTAAAAATATATGCAGGAAGAATATTTGATGAAAAAGAAATGGAAAGCTTAGATGAAGTTTTTTGCAGTACAGCATTGAATGGTTCAGTATCAAGAGAGCTGCTGAATGCATATATCAAAAGAAGAATAAGAGAAGAGTGCCATCAAGCAGACAATCAAAAGATATATGAATATCTTAAACAAATATATAACAGTATGAAAGGGAATAGATTTGTAAGAGGAAGCAATGTTAAAAAGAAAAATCTAATGATGGTGGAGTGATGAAATGAAAAGCTTGTATGAAATACTTGGGGTAAATAGCGATTCTGGAAAAGATGAGATAAAAAAGAAATACAGAGAACTGGCTAAAAAGTATCATCCAGACCGAATGATAAATGCATCAGAAAAAGAAAAAGCAGAAGCTGAAAAAAAGTTCAGAGAAATAAATGACGCATATACTATTCTTAGCGATGATGAAAAAAGAAATGAATATGACAAAATGGCAGAGTCAAAAAATGGATATGGAAAAAATAAGAAAAGCAGGGCAAAAACTGAAAAAGAAGATTATGGAGATATTTATGAAAAATTCACTAAAGAAGGAATGAACAGCATGTTTGGTAAATTTTTCGATCCAGAGAAAAAATCATCAGAAAAAGGGGATAGTAAAATGAAGGAACAAACAAACAATATGTTTGAATCTTTTTTTTCATTTAATGGGAGGAAGAAAAAATGAGATTTTTAAAAAATTGGAAGCTGAGAAGAGAAATCAAAAAATATCAGAAAAAAGAGATGAGAAAAAGCGAAATAAAAGAAAGAAAAGTAAATTATATCTTTTGGGGAATAGTATTGATAGCTTCATTCGCACTGGTTTATTATTTTCATTTCTCAAAAGAGATACTGATAATAATATCAATGATGATAATGGGATTTGTTATAGCTGATCTTTTCTACTACAGCTGGAAATTAAAAAGAGATTTGATTATGTATGAGAAATCACAGTTTGTAAGAGATTCAAGAATAGTAAAAAGTATAGAGGACAAGAGGGAGCAGACAAGAAATAATATAACTCATGTAATACTTAAAAATGAAGAGGGATATGATATAAAAACATGGCCGGTAGGAAAAGCCAACTCTTTAATAATAGGTAAAAGTGCAAGAATGAGAGTGGATATAAATCTTGGTGAGACAGCATATTCTTCATTGATAAGCAAAAGACATGCAATATTGAATAAAAGCGACAGTGGATGGTTTGTGGAAGATTTAGGGTCAGTCAATGGTACAGGAATACAAAGATATGCAGACAACAGAAAGATAAAAATAGGAAATGCACCTGTAAAAATACAGAGTGGGGATATTATATATATTTCAACAGTGGCTTTATTGGTAAAATAACATAAAATTATTCATAGTAAAAAATAAAAATAATATGATAAATAACATAATAAAAAATCGGAGGAAAGAAATTATGATGAAACTGGAAAGATGTGAAAACGGACACGTGTATAATGCGGCGAGATATAAGGAATGCCCATACTGCAACAATACTGACAGACTGGAAGATATAGCAGTAAGAGAAGAGATCCCAATGGATCAGGTAGATATTGAAGATGACAAAACAGTAGCTTACTGGGCAAATGAACTGGCAGTAGATCCAGTAGTAGGATGGCTGGTATGTTTTAATGGTTATGAAAAAGGAAAGGATTTTAAACTTAAATCAGAGAAAAACTTTATAGGAAGAGCTCCTGAAATGGATATATGTCTGGAGGGAGACAATAATATATCAAGAAAAAACCATGCAATAATAGCATACAATCCTAAGAATAGAGAATTTGTAATAACTCCCGGAGATGGAAATGGAATCGTTTATGTACAGGGAGAGGCAGTATATGCACCAATGAAACTTTCTTCATTTGATGTAATAGAAATGGGAACTTCTAAATTTGTATTTGTTGCATTATGTGGAGAAGAATTTGATTGGAAAATAGATAAAGAGTAGGGGAAAAATATGAATAATATTCTAAGAGATGCAAAAAGGGTAAAAACCAATGTAAATAGAGCTAAATCTCTTGTCCCAGTAGAAAAAGAAAAAGACGGCGAGGAAAAAAGTCCTGAAATTACAATCAGTGGAAGAAAAGCTGAAAGTAAATTTATAACTTCTTTTGTTTCAAGAATAGGAAAGCAGCCAGTGAACTGCGACTACTTTGCATATTCAGAACTGAATGATTTCGGCTGCTGGATAGTGACAGATGGATTTGATGAGGAAAGAGGAGGGGAGGAAGCAGCTAAAATAGTATCAGAAGACATAATAGCTCAGTTTCTTTCTAAGCCGAAATTTTCAAGAAGATATCTAAAAAAGCTCATTACAAAGGCCCATAAGAAATTAGAAGAAATAAGAGAGAGAAGTAGGGAAAAGAGAGCTATGAGTGCTTCAATAGTAATTTTTCTTACTGATTACACCTCTATGATATATGGAGCTGTGGGAAATGCAAGGCTGTATCTCATAAGAGATGATATAGTCAGAGAAAAATCAAGAGATGACTCTATAGCTCATTTAGTATATGAAGCAAATCAATTGGACTACAAAGAGATAAGATTTCACAGTCAAAGAAACAAACTGACTCAGAATATGGGTGAACCAGATGGAATCAGTCCAGAAATCTCAAAGAAGATTCAGCTTTATGATGGAGATAGAATACTCCTTATGTCACATGGAGCATGGGAAAATTTAGATGAATCTGAAATAGAAGTTGAACTTTCAAAAACTGACAGTGTTGGAAAATGGATAGGTTCTTTAGAGGACAGAATAAAGGAAAACAGCAGCAATAATGTTCCTAACTATACTTTAGCAGGAATATTTATCAATGAGGTTTCTCCATCTGGAAAGAAAAAATTCAAATTTAATTATGTGAAGTATCTCATTATTCTTCTTATCATTCTTGTAATAGGATTCCTGCTATATAGAGGATACAGCTTGAAGAGAACAAGAGATATAACATATGAAAGAGCATATACTTATGAGGAAGAGGGATTGAAAGCAGTAGCAGAAGGAGATTTTGAACAAGCATTGACTTCTTTTGAGTTGAGTAAAAATGAATATAATGCACTTGAAATAAGTCCTAAAGATGCAAATATCGTCTATAGAACAATCTTCTCTCCTAAGATAACAAATATAAATCTTGGAAAACAAATACTACTGGTAGATAAGAAAATCGAGCAGATAGGATTCCTTCAAGGTATACTTGAAGATTTAAATGAGGGAGATAAACTCTATAACAATAACAACTTCCTTGAAGCAGAGGAAAAATATAAGGAAGGAAAAGCAAAGATACCTCAGCTTAAAGATTTGAAATATAACAAAATAGATGACATATCTAAAAAACTTGATGAGTCAATAATGGCCAGCAAGGCTCTAGCAGTAGCATATGATATGAAAACTGAAGCAGATATGATGGTGCAGGATAATGATGTAGAAGGAGCAATCAGAAATTATCTGGAAGCTAAAATCATATTCCTGAAATATAGCAAAATAGATCTTCTGGCAGAGGTAACTGAAAAAGCTGAACGTCTGGCAAAAGTGAGAAACAGAAAATATGATACAGCACTCATGTATGAGAAAAGAGCTTATGAAATGGAAGCGACAGATATAAATGGAGCAATAGTATATCTGGAGATGGCCAAAGGGATATACAGCGAATTAAGAGATGAGGCAAGAAGAATAGAAACAACTGAAAAAATATTGAGATTAGATGAAATGAGAAAAACATTGGTGCAGGAAAGCAGAGCATATTTAAATGAAGCAAAAGCTTATGCAGACAGTGGAGAGTATGAGAGAGCATTATCTATAATCAAAAAATCACAGGATATTTCAGTACAGCTGAAGGATAATCAAAAAATGGCAGATGCTATGCAGACAGAAGCTGATCTTTTCTTCAAAAATGAAAAATATCAGTTGTCATATGAGAAGTATCAGGAAGCTTACGGAATAGCTGCTGACACAAATAATGCAGTACAGCAGGAATATTTAAAAGGTAAAATAGATACTATGAAGAATATGCTTGAAACTAAAAAATTAGAAACTAGCGGAGATACACTTTTCAGCAATAAGAAATATAAAGAAGCTAGAAAAGTATATAAAGAAGTTATAGAAAAATATAAACCTCTTGAAGGAAATAAATACTTTGAGAAAGAAAACTATGACAAACTTATGGAAGCAGTAGTTAAAAAGGAGAAAGAGGCTTGGAAAGAAAGCAACTGGATTCCGTTCTTCTAAGAGAGGGAGAACAGTTTATCACTTATCTTATTACAGATGAAAAGGGAGAAAAGGGCATATTAAAACTTATAAATCCTGAATATTTAAAATATGATGAGAGATATGAGAAAGTAAAAGAGCAGTTTCAATTTGAAAAACAGTTATTAAATCTTCTAAAGATAGAAGGGATACCCAAATATATAGATGGTGGAGAAAATTTTCTCCACTTGTCTTATATCTCTGGTGAAAATCTGAAGAAGTATGTAAAAATGAAAGAATTAACTTTAGATGAGATAGAAAATATAATATGCAGTATTGGGGAAATAGTAAAAAAACTTCACAGGTATAGAGTAATACATTGTGATATAAAGCCTGAAAATATAATTTATGATGGAGAAAAGATATCTCTCATAGATTTCGGCTCAGGAGCATTTCAAGGAGAAGAGAGCATATACATGCAGGGAAGCAAGGGGTTCTCTGCTCCTGAAATATATATAAAGGGAATGAAAAGAGATATTGAAGATGACACTTACAGTATAGCAGCAGTCTATCAGTGGCTGCTCAATGAAAAAGGATGTATTGATAATATAAAAGATAATGAAATATTTAAAATCGGACTAGCTGATAAGAGAGAAAAGAGATTCAAAAGCACAGATGAATTGATAGGTGCTATTAAAAAAATCAGGAGAGAATGATGAAACAGTACTATATATATGACGAATTGAAAAGAAAGACATATTATGATCTGCATAAAATATGTGTAGATGAAAAATTAATAGAAGGATTCAGAGAGAATCTAAACAGAAGCGAGCTTATAAACATAATTCTAAAATATAGGAGCAGAGAAAAAGTCTATGGAATAGACTCGTATAAAGAAAATGGAATAGAAAGACTTCAGGAGCTTTTTGATACAAGGCTGGGATTTAAGCTGAATGATTCAAACAGTATTAAGATACCTCACAAAGTAGTGATATATAAGGATATGCCTCTTACTGATGAGGATGACTATAAAATCACTATTCCAGAACATATTTCAGATAATAATATTTTTTTGATGAATGGGAACAGTTATTTATGCGGAATTTTTCAGCTTTCAAGAAACAAGAGTGAAAGAAACTCTTTCTTTATAAGAAGTGATGAAAAACTATTGAGATTAGAAAACTTAAAGAATCAAAACTACTCTCTGATTTTTTTCAATAGAAGTGACGAGAAATTTTTATTCAACGCTTACTATAAAGAAAAAAACGAGGGCAGTATGCCTATGTCTTTAAATTACTATCAGATACCGCTGGATAGTTTCCATTTTTTAGATTTAGAAATTACAGACACGCCATTGTGTATAGACTTTGGAACTGCTAATACAACAGCTGGAGTATATCTTGATAAGTATTACATTAAAAATCTTCCTCAGCATAAAATACTCAGTGGGCATATGTTTCTGGATAAAATAAACTATGTAAAATTTCCTAAGAATGAGGAAGAATATGCAAATGTCATTCCAACAGTAGTGTATGTGAAGAACTGCTTTGATGAAGAGAATATAAGATATGCTTTTGGATATGAAGTTGAAGAGAAGCTGAAAAACAGCAACTACAATCTTAAAGGGAGTGTATTCTATGGAATAAAAAACTGGGTAAAGTCCATAGATGAAAAAGAAAGAATAGTTGATGAAAATGGAGATATAAGATATATAGAGAGAAAGAAAATCATCAAGGCATATATAGACTATGTTGTAGACAGAGCAGAATCTCTTTTTAAATGCAGATTTAGAAATATTCATATAACTACACCAGTAAAATTGAAAAGTGAGTTTCTGAATATGTTTAAGGAGATACTTCCTGATTACAAGATAATAGAAAAGAATGCTCTGGATGAGGGAGTAGCTGTACTCTACAATTCAATCGAAAGAATAATAGGAAAGGGAAGATTTGAGAATAATGAGGAATATAAAGCCCTTATCATAGACTGTGGTGGAGGAACTACCGACCTTGCTTCATGTGTATTTAAAATAAATTCTGAAGAGATAAACTATGATATAGATATTAAAACAACCTTTGAAAACAGTGAAGAGAGTTTTGGTGGAAATAATATAACTTACAGAATAATGCAGTATCTGAAAATACTTCTTTCTCAATACTACACTAACAAGAAGAGTACTGTAGGAATAAATGACCTTATCACTAATATCAGTGAGCTTATCTATAGAGATGTAGATGAAAAGGGTGTCAAAAGAATATATGAAGCTTTAGAAGAGGAATATGAAAAAGCTGAGAAGATTATTCCTACAAAATTTGGTGAATTTGAAAATAAAGCCAGTGATGTATACTCAAAAGTAAAAAATAACTTTTTCTTTATGTGGGAAATAGCAGAACTTCTCAAGAGGGAGCTTTTTAAAAAGAGCACTATAATAAGAACAAAATTTGACAGTGTAAGATATGAAAATAGTGATCTGGCATCTACATATCTTCCAAGCTGGAATCTAAATGTATATGATGGTGACTATATCAGAAATATAACTACATTCCCTAATATCATAATTAATAAAAGTGAGATAGTTAAATTGATAAAAGGGGATATATATGAAATATTCAGAAGATTCCTTACATCATATTATGAAACTGGAATAATATTTGATTATTCACTGATTAAATTAAGCGGACAGACTTGTAAAGTAAATCTCTTCAATGACATATTGAAAGAGTTTGTTCCTGGTAAGATGATAGACTTCAGAAGAAATATGGAAGAAGATGAACAGCAGCTGAAGATAAGCTGTCTGGATGGAGCTATAAGATATCTTAATTCAAGCAAGATAGGAAATATAAAAGTATCTGTAAAGAATGATATTCCAATAGTGCCATATTCACTTCATGGAACAAAATATACAGGTGAAGAGATAGAAATATTGAGAACAGGGGAACAGGCAGGATCAAGTTCTGGATATATCAAAAAGATATCTTCTACTGAGATCCTTCCTCTGCATCTGAAGAATAAGGAACAAGAGATAAAGAAATATTTCACATATATAAATAAACCAGAAGATTATAGAGAAATAGATGAACAGGAAGTTCTTGAAATGCTGGATGACCACTTTGAGCAAGGGGAGCTGGACAGCATACTGAATGGAGAAACTAAGTTTTTTGCCTATACAGATGCTAATTTCTGGGGATTTTATGTGACAGGAGTAAAAAGGGAGAACAACCAGACATACATAGGGAAAAGAAAATATTTTTCTTTTGAAGAGGATATAACTACTATAAGTTTCTTTGATGGAAGACATTAATATTAATATAAGGGAGGAGATTTTATGAGAGCTTCAATAAAGATAGGAGAAAAGATAAAAGGCAAACATAATTTTCAAGGTGAAGATGGGAAAATTGAAACTGTAATAGATGCAGGAGATTTAATAGAGTTATCAGAAAAAGAAATAATAAGTATTCAGCTTAATAGTATAAAAATTGGAAAAGATTCAAAAAATAATAGTTTTGATAATTCAATAGTGAATATTGGAAAAAAATTTGTGCAAAGTGGAGGTTATGCTACTCCAATGACATTAGTAAAAGAAGAAATGGGATTTGCTATTACAGTCAAAGGAAGAATAATACCAGCAGCTGATGAAATGACTTTGTTAGGAATATTTAGTAATACTGGAAATGTAACTGGAATAATTCCTTCAAGTACTTCAGAGTACAAAAGTTATGAAGATGGTTTGAAAGCTAAATGGAAGTTTAAAGATGTTTTTCAGGGAATAGAAATGATGGGAGCAATCAAAAAAGATGCACAAAACTGGAAAAAACTTGATTTAGGAAAAAGTGCTGAAAATTGTAATAAATTAAAAGAATGGGCTCTTACATATAAAAAGACAGAGAATTTAGATCCACCAAATTATGTAGGAGAAGAGGAGGAACTCAAAGATTATAAAGATGTAAAAGTAGAAATAGTACTTTCTGAAGTTCAAAATCTTACATATGAAATTCCAAGTATGTATATTGACAGCTATAGTGAAAGTTTTGATATAGAAAGAGGAGAGGGAACATATACCTTTACTTTAAAAGAAAAATATAATAGAGGAATAAACGATGTAACAATGTCAGTAAAGAAAGAATACTTTGGAGATAAGGTGACTAATGGAGTAGGGAAAATAATAGGTAAAATGAAAAATAAAAATGTATCAAGTAACAATGATTAATAGGGGGACTAATGAAAAAAATAATAAGTATAATTCTATTTTTAGTATTTCAAATGATATCGTATTCATTTGAAGATAACTATATATTTAATGCAGAAAGAATAAAAAAAGTATTTTCTGAATGGGAAATTGAAAGAGAGAAAAATGATAAAAATTATTTTATGAGATTATATAATAAAGAAGATGATATTTTTATTGATATTTCTAATTATCAAAAAGAAGATAATCCAGAAATTGCAGAAAAGAGATTTCATAAATCTTCACTAAATGAAAGTTTTAAATTCAATGGTAATAATCATTTAAGTATTAAATACTTAGGAACTGCCTCAAAAGAATTTTTAAGATATAGTGAAACCGGAATTGAAAAGAAAGAAAATTTTTTCTTTGAAAAGGTAAAATTTGCAATAGTTTATACAGGACCAGAAGAAGACTATATAAAAACATTAGAATTGGTGAAAGAAGCAATAGATCCATCAATAAAAGTAAAGGAAAGACCAAAAAAAACTTTTAAAAAACTAGTAGAAGTAGATCAAATATTTGATGTAAAAAAATTAAAAAGAGAATTTGATAATACACATAAATTTGTAGAGATAAAAACCGCTAAAAATACTAATGAGACTTCTTCATATATAATGATAACTTTTGATGAAAAAAAAGCAGGTTTTAGAAGACAGATAATAATAGAAGATAATGATAATTTTAGTAAAAAAGTAATAGCAAGAAGAAGGGATTATATTTTAAAGCTTGCTGATGATATAGATGGATATAAATACATTAGGGAAGATAAAAAATCAGAAAAATATTTTGGAGTATCTTCAAAAGAATATCAAAATACATATTTTAAAGATAAAAAAATTTTTGATGTAATTGCAATGGCTAATTCTATAATAACGGATCAATATGAAATATTAATAACAAACTATATACCAGAAGGGCAAAAAGAATTTGCAGATAAACAGTATGAAGAGTATTTAAAAATATTAAATTCATGTCTAAAAAAATAAATTGGAGAATTTGATGAAAAAAATAATAACTACAATTCTATTCTTAATAATTCAAATAATTTCATATTCATTTGAAGATAATTATATATTTAATGCTGAAAGAATAAAAAGAGTATTTTCTGAATGGGAATTAGTTGATGAAGAAAAAAAAGAAAATCACTATATGCAGTTTATTAATAGGGAAAAAGATATAACAATTGATATTTCAACCTATAAGAAAGGAGATAATCCAGAAATTGCTGAAAAGAGATTCCTTAAAATATTAGTAGAAGATGGATATAAAATTAATGGAAATGGACATTTAAGTGTTAAATATTTAGGAACTGCTTCAAAAGAATTTAGAAAATATAGTAAAACGGGAATTAGAAAAAAGGAAAATTTTTTCTTTGAGAAAGTAAAATTTGCAATATTTCATACTGATTCAGAAGAGGACTATAAAGAGACATTGGAATTAGTAAAAGAGGCAATAGATCCTTCAATGAAGATAAAGGAAAGACCAAAAAAAGTTTTTAAAAAACCTTTAGAAATAGAAAAAATATTTGATGTAAAAAAACTAAAAAGAGAATTTGATAATACCCATAAATTTGTAGAATTTGAATATAGTAAAAAGAAAGATGGAATGCCTTCATATGTAATGATACTTTTAGATGAAAAGAAAGCTGGATTAAGAAGACAAATAATAATAGAAAGTAATGATAACTTCAATAAAAGAGTAATAGAAAAAAGAAGAGATTACAATTTAAGATTTGGTAAAGATATGCAGGGCTTTAAATATATAGGGGAAGATAAAAAATCAGAGAAATATTTTGGAGTAACTTTGAGAGAATATCAAAATACATATTTTAAAGATGAGAAATTGTTTGATGTTATAACAATGTCAAATCTAATATCGACAGATGAATATACAATATTAATAACAAATTTTATTCCAGAAGGACAGAAAGAATTTGCAGATAGGCAGTATGAAGAGTATTTAAAAATATTAAATTCATGTCTAAAAAAATAAAAAAAAGCTGCATAGAAGAAAATAAAAATTTTCTATGCAGCAAACTTTCAAAATTATAAAAGTTTTTTAGTTAGTTATAGAAAGTTTTTATAATTTTGAAAATGAGAACAAAATAGAGGTGGGAAGATGAAATATATAAAAAAGATTATAGAGAATGAACTTAAAAATTTGATTGAAGATGACAGAATGCTTTTCAGAAAAACATCTTTAAAAACTTTTGAATTTCTGGTTAGTGATTTAGAAAAAAGAATAGAAGATTTTGAAAGTAAAATATTGGATTCAGCTATATCTCAAGAAAGTACCATAAGCATTATAAATATGATAGTTCCAAAAAATGATTTTTATCTATATGAAGAAAATTTTTCACCTATTATACTTTCAGATGTAATAGAAAGGCCATTGATAGAAATTTTAAATAGTGAAGATAAAGTCTATAAAAAAATAATATTAGACATAGATAGAGAAAATATTGAAACAATTTCTAATTTAACTTTTGATGGTGTTGGAAAATTAAATGGGATAGATTACTCTTTTATTTTCAAATTGGAGAAAGATGACAGCTATGATAGAAAAATAAAAGAAATATATGATGTATTTGGATTAAATGGCTTGAAATGGAGAACTTTAAATACTCCATATCTATATAAAGCTTTTAAAGTCGTAATAGTTGAATTTAAAGAAGAGTTATTGGAAGAGTTAAAAAAGACAGATGAAGTTTTAAATATAGATATTGATAAAAAAGGTTTTGAAAAAAATTGGGTAGAAGATCATCTTATATTATGGAATGTTATCCATATAAATATGCTTGGTAATGGGGAAATAAATCCAACTAAAGATAGAATACATTATGAACATACTCTATTTTTTAATAATAATAACAATGTATATTTATGCCCTGATAAAGAAATTTATATTTATTACATACAAAGAATATTGAATGGTTTTAGGATAATAACAGATGAAAATAGAGAAATGAAATGGGAGTTTATAAAGATTGCTGAAGCAGATGAAAAAGTCTATGAAAAGAAACTAAACTATCCTGTGTTTTCCAATAGAATAAATCCTTCTTTTATCAATAAAATAAAAATGGAAAATGATATAAGATTAAGAAATTTAGGAGAGATAAAAAGAATTGTAAATAGTTTTGATGATATTACTAAAAGAATGGAGCTGGTAAGAGTTGAAATAACAGATGAAGAAAAAAGATATATATCAACTAATGATTCTAACCCATTTGTAATAGATGAATTTAAATTAAAAGGAAAAAATTCAAATATGTATTTCTATTTTAAAATTATAAAGAAAGATTTCTATATCAAAGAAATACTTGATTTTATAATCTCGGAATTACAGTTATATTTTCCTGAATATGATTGTAAAGGAGTATTGGTATAATGGAGAATCAATATAATTTTTTATGGTATCCTTTAACAAGTTTTATTGAAAAAAATAATGAAAATATAAATTTTGAAATATCAGAGATAATCTCGCCTTATATAGAAGTAAATATGACTAATATAAATAATATTCAAAATGAAATAGAAACCAATGATGTGAAAGTTGAAATAAATCCTTTTATAAGATTTAATGATATTTTTCAAATAATAACCTATCCTGATTTTGAAGAAATGGAAATAGAGTTAAAAAAATCATTAGTTAATATATTATTTCATTTATTAGGAGAAATGGACTTATATTTAGGGCAAAATAAAAAAGATATTATAGTAAAAGAAATACGTAAAGATATAGAAAAAGGATGCTTTGGGAAAGATAGTACAAAACTTTTCAAATTATTTAAAGAGTATGAAAAACATATAGTTGTAGATATTCTTTATGATATGTATTGCCATCTCAATATGATAGAAGCTTTTAAAAAATCTATAAAGAAAATATTTAAAGATTCTATAATATATGACAATCTTTCTTCAGATACCAATCTTGTGATCTACTTAAACTATATAAAGACAGATGAAAATATAAAAAAAGTTGAGTTTCTCAAAGAAATATTCTTACCAATAGGATTAGAATTAGATTTATTTTGGGAATATCATTTCGGTGTTATAGGTGTGGAAATAACTATGAAAATAGGAGAAATAGCAGTATTTTAAATTTAGGAGGAGATGTAAATGGGAGCAGGACTTGTATTGATAGCAGTAGGTGTATGGCTGATGATGAAAAAATCAAAAATAGAAGCAGAAATATATAAAGGAACTATTGTTGGATTAACAAAATTTAATAGATATTATATAGTGAGATTTGAATGTGATGGAGAAATAGTAGAGGCTAAAACAATAGAAGGAGGATTATTAAATTCTGAAGATAAAGTAGGGAAAGAAATAGAGATAGAATACAATAAGGAACAGCCAGAAGTCTGTTCTATAAAAGGAGCAAATAGAGGATATATCCTTATTATTGCTGGAATTATTTTTATTCTTATTAGGGCGATGTAGCTATGAAAAAAGAGATAAAATATTTTCTAGTGGCACTAACATTATTATTCATATCATGTGGACAGAAAGCAACAACATACGAAGCAAAAGAAGTATTATCAAAACATTTGATAGAAAGATATGGAGAAGAATTTGAAATAGGATATATGGGAAGAAGATCAGATGGAAAAGAAATGTGGTATGAAGCAGAAATATATCCAAGTAAATATGTGGGGACAATAAAGGAAAGGGATAAATACTACATAGAATCAGGAACAGTAAATGTAGAAAAAGGAATATTTGGAGAAAAATTAGGATTTGTAGGAGATACCTATGGAATAGTAAAAATAAATGAATCAGCAGAAGAATTTTATGAAGAAAAACTAAAGGAGCTATTTGGAGATAATGTATTACAAGTATATGATATAAAATTTAATAGAATATTAAAAGATTATGATTTTAAAAATATAATAAAAGTTTGGAAAGAAGAAGGGGTAAGATTAACAATAAGGGGAGGAATCTACTTATGAAGAAAAACTAAAGGAGCTATTTGGAGATAATGTATTACAAGTATATGAT
>ENA-OWPJ01001056-OWPJ01001056.1-human-gut-metagenome-genome-assembly--contig:-NODE-1056-length-14394-cov-3.0461_pt1 | contig 14394 bp, 10 predicted proteins | sample MGYA00248264_ERZ651846 | MGnify/ENA primary metagenome ERZ651846 (study PRJEB26924, sample SAMEA4378271) | human gut metagenome | biome: human gut; feature: human-associated habitat; material: faeces...
ACTGAAAAGAATCAGACAAGAAGAGACAAGAAGACTTCACAACAGATATTATGGTAAGACCATGAGAAATGCTGTTAGAAAGCTTCGTGCAACTACTGATAAAGCAGAAGCAGTTGCAATGTACCCAGGCATTACAAAGATGTTGGATAAGTTGGCTAAAGTGAACATCATTCACAAAAACAAAGCTAACAATCTAAAATCTAAGTTGGCTCTTTACATCAACAAGCTCGCTTAATAACAAGAATTTAACAATTCTATATAGCATCTAGGCTGAACTTTTAAGTTCGGCCTTTCTTGTTTATAACCCACTGAATATCAAACCTATTAACAATACAGAGAAACCGCCCGCATTCTTTATTTTTCACTGATTATTCTTCGTCAAGTCGACAATTTTCACTATATTTGCTCTGTTATTAAAGTTAGAAAGGCAATTATGAGCGAAGAACAAATCACTCCCAATAACGGGTCTTATTCTGCGGATAGTATCCAAGTATTGGAAGGTCTTGAAGCAGTAAGAAAACGCCCTGCGATGTACATTGGTGACATCAGCGTCAAGGGACTTCACCACTTGGTATACGAAATCGTTGACAACTCTATCGACGAAGCATTGGCCGGTTATTGCGACCACATCGAAGTAACAATCAACGAAGACAATTCAATCACAGTACAGGACAACGGACGCGGTATTCCGGTTGACTATCACGAGAAAGAAAAGAAGTCGGCACTGGAAGTAGCCATGACCGTATTGCATGCCGGAGGTAAATTCGACAAGGGTTCTTACAAGGTATCCGGAGGTTTGCACGGTGTAGGTATGTCCTGCGTAAACGCGCTGTCTACCCACATGACTACACAAGTATTCCGTAATGGCAAAATCTATCAGCAGGAATACGAGATCGGTAAACCGCTTTATTCTGTAAAGGAAGTCGGTACAGCCGACATTACGGGAACCCGCCAACAATTCTGGCCGGATGGTACCATCTTTACTGAAACGGTATACGACTACAAGATTCTGGCTTCACGTCTGCGCGAATTGGCTTATCTGAACGCCGGTCTTCGCATCTCTCTGACTGACCGTCGGGTAGTGAACGAAGACGGAAGTTTCAAGAGCGAGCAATTCTATTCAGAAGAAGGTTTGAGAGAGTTCGTGCGTTTTATCGAGTCTTCACGCGAGCACTTGATTAACGATGTGATCTATCTGAACTCCGAAAAACAGGGAATTCCTATTGAAGTGGCTATCATGTACAATACCGGATTCTCCGAAAACGTTCACTCATACGTCAACAATATCAACACCATTGAAGGTGGTACGCACTTGGCAGGTTTCCGCCGTGCGCTGACTCGTACGTTGAAAAAATACGCCGAAGACAGCAAGATGCTGGAAAAGGTGAAAGTTGAAATCTCGGGAGACGACTTCCGTGAAGGTTTGACTGCCGTTATTTCTGTAAAAGTAGCTGAACCACAGTTTGAAGGACAGACTAAAACAAAGTTGGGTAACAACGAAGTGATGGGTGCTGTTGACCAGGCAGTGGGCGAAGTATTAGCATATTATCTGGAAGAACATCCGAAGGAAGCCAAAACAATTGTCGACAAAGTGATTCTTGCCGCTACTGCGCTGCAAGAAAAGCCCGTGAAATGGTACAACGCAAGTCGCCGATGTCGGGTGGCGGTCTGCCGGGTAAATTGGCTGACTGTTCGGATAAGGATCCTTCTAAATGTGAATTGTTCCTCGTCGAGGGAGACTCGGCAGGTGGTACTGCCAAGCAGGGACGTAACCGTATGTTCCAGGCGATCCTCCCATTACGCGGTAAGATTCTGAACGTAGAAAAAGCCATGTATCACAAGGCTTTGGAAAGTGATGAAATCCGCAATATCTACACAGCTCTCGGTGTGACTATCGGAACTGACGAAGACAGCAAGGAAGCAAACATACAGAAGCTGCGCTATCACAAGATTATCATCATGACCGATGCCGACGTCGATGGTTCTCACATCGACACACTTATCATGACGTTCTTCTTCCGTTATATGCCGCAAGTTATCCAGAACGGTTATCTGTACATCGCTACTCCCCCGCTCTACCTCTGCAAAAAGGGTAAAGTAGAAGAGTATTGCTGGACGCACAACGCCAGAAGTTTATTGATACTTACGGCGGTGGTTCAGAAAATGCAATTCATACACAACGCTACAAAGGTTTGGGTGAGATGAACGCCCAGCAGTTGTGGGAAACAACTATGGACCCTGAAAACCGTATGCTGAAACAAGTAAATATTGACAACGCCGCAGAAGCTGATTATATCTTCTCTATGTTGATGGGTGAAGATGTAGGGCCACGCCGCGAGTTTATTGAAGAAAATGCAACGTATGCAAATATCGATACATAATTAAATAATTACGTTTTATAAACCAACCTCACATCTTACAACGAGGAAACGCCGATGGCGAAGGCACATCCTTCGATCGGCGTTTTTCTTTTATCTGAAGGGGCTTTCATGTTCGAATCGTTCAACCGCCCATCTCTTAATAAAACCTAACAGCAGAAACGTTTTCCATACAAAATCACTATCTTGCATAAAAAGCAAAGAAAACATAACTATGAAAATGAAAACTACTGCGCCCAATCCGTTATTTGCAAAGATCAGGTTGTTTCTTATTGTACTGACTTCCTGCGTGATCGCGACTTGTATCTTCTTGATTATTATCCATCCGGAAGCATGGGTTATGCCGGCATGCGGAATCATAATCGCATTGTGCATTTTGCTCTATCAGCTATATTGCATACGCAAGAACCGGAAGAGAATTTAAATATATTGTTGCTTTTTCAGCTCTTCAGCAACAGTAACCAGCTCTTTGTACCATTCTTCACCGAACTTACGGATTAAAGGTTCTTTCAAAAACTGATATACGGGAAGATTCTCTTTTTTCCCCAGCAAAACTGCTGCTTTGCATACGTCCCAACGATTATAATTCACCGCTTTATAGGGCCCGTAATCGCCGATCCGGATAGGATAAAGATGACAGGACACCGGTTTATAGAAGTCTGTTTTCCCCTCCCGATAAGCCTTCTCAATAGCACAGTAGCAACAGCCTTTCTCATCGTAGCAGGTAAACACACAGTCTTTATTATTAACAATAGAAGTCACTAGATCACCTTCCTCATCCGTATATACTACTCCTTGCTTTTCAATCACCGCACGTGCTTCCGGAGCCAGTTCATCCCAAATAATCGGCAAAACTTCTTCCAACTCCATCACCTCGTCCAGCTCTACCGGAGCACCGGCATCACCTTCAATACAACAAGCCCCCTTGCAGGCGCCCAAATCGCAAAGGAACTTCTCCTGAAATACATCAAGAGACACTACTACATCACCTATTTGTATCATTTTAAACCTTATGTGAGACAAAAAGGGCGGAGTAGAACTCCGCCCTCCCAATTATAGAAATCTAAATTACTTAATCAAAACGTTTCCGTCCATTTCAGCCGGAGCAGCCAGCCCCATAATCTTCAGAATTGTTGGAGCAACATCTGCCAAACGACCATCTTCTACTTTCGCAGCCTTGTTCTCTGTCACGTAAACACAAGGAACAGGGTTCAAAGAGTGAGCAGTGTTCGGAGTACCGTCTTCGTTCAAAGCATGGTCAGCATTACCATGATCGGCAATGATAATTGCTTCATAATCTTGTGCTTTAGCGGCTTCGATTACATCTTTCACACAAGCGTCTACAGCAACAACTGCTTTCTCGATTGCTTCGTAAATACCGGTATGACCAACCATGTCACCATTAGCAAAATTCACTACAATGAAATCATATTTGTTCTCGTTGATGGCAGCTACCAGTTTATCTTTTACTTCAAAAGCGCTCATTTCCGGCTTCAAGTCATAAGTAGCAACTTTTGGAGAAGGAACAAGGATACGTTCTTCTTTATCGAACGGAGTTTCACGTCCACCGTTGAAGAAGAATGTTACGTGAGCATACTTTTCCGTTTCAGCGATATGAAGTTGGCTCAAGCCTTTGGAAGCAAGATATTCGCCCAATGTGTTGGACACGTTTTCTTTGTCGAACAGGATATGAACGCCCTTGAAAGATGCATCATACGGAGTCATACAGTAATATTGCAGCCCCGGGATAGTATGCATGCCAACTTCCGGCATATCTTGTTGAGTCAGTACGACAGTCAACTCTTTGGCACGGTCGTTACGGTAGTTGAAGAAGATCACTACATCACCCTCTTTGATTGTTCCGTCGCAGTTAGCGTTTACAATCGGTTTGATGAATTCGTCTGTCACGCCTTCGTCGTAAGATTCCTGCATTGCCTGAACCATATCAGTAGCTTTCTTGCCTACACCGTTTACGAGCAGGTCGTATGCTTCTTTTACACGTTCCCAACGCTTGTCACGGTCCATTGCATAATAACGGCCGATGATAGAAGCAATCTTTCCTGCTGATTTCTCGCAGTGTGCAGAAAGTTCTTCGATAAAGTCTTTACCACTCTTCGGGTCAGTATCACGACCATCCATGAAGCAGTGGATAAATGTATTGTTGATGTTGTATTCTTTTGCGATATCGCAAAGTTTGAAGAGATGAACGAGTGAGCTGTGTACACCACCGTTAGAAGTCAGCCCCATAAAGTGAATATTCTTTCCGTTTTCTTTTGCATAAGAGAAGGCAGAAACGATTTCAGGATTTTTCATGATGCTGTTGTCCGCACATGCACGATTGATTTTCACCAAGTCCTGATAAACCACGCGTCCGGCACCGATATTCAAGTGACCTACTTCCGAGTTACCCATCTGTCCGTCGGGCAAACCTACGTTTTCACCGCTTGCCTGAAGTTGAGAGTGAGGATAAGTACTCATCAGATAATCCCAATAAGGAGTGGGAGTGTTGAAGATTACGTCGTCTTTCTTTTGGTCACCTAATCCCCAACCATCGAGGATCATTAAAAGGGCTTTCTTACTCATAATATTTCAATATTTAAATTATCACTCTGATTTTCGGGCGCAAAGGTACAAAAAAGATGGTTACGTAAACGTTTAATCTATGTTAAGTTACAGGGCAGAAGTGTATCAGGCTATGGGTCTTTTTCTTACTTTGTAAAACAACTTTCAACATGTTTATCGAAAAACAGGATACAAAAGGCGGAACTTACTTCATTTTTCCGTACCTTTGCATCGCTTTTAAATTAAAATCATAGAAATATGGACGATTCAAACCCGCGAACGTGCACAACTAGTATTAATTAAAGCGAACAGAGCCATTGAAGACTGATGCCTCTGCTCGTGTCAAACAAACGAAAGGAGGCAATAAGATGAGAACGTATCTTTATTGTGAGGCTGGCTTTGTGGAAAAAGCACAATGGCTTCCCAACAGCTGGGTAAATGTAGTATGCCCAAACAATGATGACTTTGAATTTCTAACTCAAACTCTCAACGTACCCGAATCATTTCTGAACGATATAGCCGACACGGACGAACGTCCGCGTACGGATACGGAAGGCAACTGGTTGTTGACGATTCTTCGTATCCCGGTAGTGAACAAACAGAATGGCAGTCTGCCTTTCGACACCGTACCGATTGGAATTATCACTAATAACGAGATTATTGTGTCCGTCTGTTATCACAACACGGATTTGTTACCGGATTTCATAGAGCATACCCGTCGAAAAGGGATCGTTGTACGCAACAAGCTGGATCTGATTTTCCGATTAATCTATTCTTCTGCCGTGTGGTTCCTGAAATATCTAAAGCAGATAAACATAGACATCAGTGCCGCAGAAAAGGAATTGGAACGGAGTATCCGTAACGAGGATTTGCTTCGCTTGATGAGACTGCAAAAAACACTTGTCTACTTCAATACTTCCATCCGTGGAAATGAAGTGATGATCGGTAAGTTAAGGACTATTTTTCAGGATACGGATTATCTGGACACTGAATTAGTGGAAGATGTAATTATCGAGCTGAAACAGGCGCTCAATACGGTGAATATTTACAGTGATATCCTCACAGGGACAATGGATGCTTTTGCCTCTATTATCTCCAATAATGTGAATACGATCATGAAACGTATGACAAGCCTCTCCATCGTCCTGATGCTTCCGACATTGATTGCCAGTTTCTATGGCATGAATGTGGATATTCACCTGGAAGAAGTGCCCTTTGCTTTCTCTTTGATTGTGCTCTTTTCCATCGGATTGTCAACGCTTGCGTTTGTAATATTCCGGAAGATTAAGTGGTTCTAAAAGGAGGAACATAAAAAAACAGCTTACCATCTATGACCCTTTATAAGGATTCTTTATGACGGTAAGCTGTAATTATACGTTTTTTATTCTATAGAGAATTAATTAAAAGAGAATGTTTAGAGAGAAATTAAAATATTTATCCTTCTTTATTTGCTTTTCTTCCACCTAACGGAATAGATACCCCAACGAATCCATTAACAGAGTTAGAGTTCTTTCCTAAGAACATGTAGTCAGTTCCGACAAACAGAGGACCTAACTTCAGACCCAAACCGAAAGATTTACCGGCTGACTGGATAGCTGAATAGCTAAGCGCTACATTGAACCAGCTTTTCGGACGGTAGTTTGCGGAGAATGTTAATTCTGTAAGAGCATCAGGCTGTACAAAACGAGTTGTTGACAATACACCGACTGCTAATTTGTTATTGAAGAATCCGTATTCTGCACCTAGTACAAGAGTAGAAGCAAGACGAGATTTACGAGATTCTTTAGCATCTCCTACTTCAAGTTGCAACATATCATAGTTAAGCACATCACCTTGTGTCACAAGATCCATGTAATTTTCAGCATCGTTTTGCAACTGATTCAATGCATTTGTAACACTAGATTGTGCATTGGCCGGATCAATCATGCCTGCATAAGTACTTCCTTTAATATCAATTGGATCCGGATTAGCTGATGCTATTTTTGTACTTGATTTAGACCAAGAAATAAAGCCTAAATCAAGAATAGAGGCAGATACAGTCAAATTATCCAGAATTTTATAAGATGCACCTAAGTCGATGCCAAATCCATAACCAGCAATACCTAATTTACCACTGTCAAAGTCGAAATCAGTTACATAGTCTTTACCCTCTTCTTCTTTTAATTCCAGGCCTTTGAAAGAACTCTTCAGTTCGGCACCGACAGTTAAGTTTGCATGATAATTATCAAACTTAGCTTTCAATTCTTGAGCCTTTGCAACAATTTCTGCAGAGCTGCCTGACCAATAGCTCTCACTTGACCATTGATTGATTTGTTGATCAGTAGGCAAATTAGCACTCATCGCAATTTTATTAAGTTTCAACTCCATGTTGCCGATACCTAATAAAGCCTTAACTCTAGCACCAACAGTTAAACGACTATTAATCTGACGTGAAAGTCCTAAACCTATTTCCGTATAGGCATTGATATTCAGTTGCTGACCACTAATATCATAGTTGCTATTTCTCCAGTTATCCTCAATTGTTTCCATTTGATTCAGGAAACTGAACATATTCTTAGTCAAGTTAGCACCGATATCTGTACGCAGACCGATATTGAATGACCAGAAGTTCTTACCTTTGTACCATCCTGCAGAGAGAATCTCCGTACTGAAGTTCACATTCAACTTATTATTACCTTTCAGACGATTCATAAAATCTGGTTTAGTATAGAAATCGTCACCATCATCAATGATATCAATGATATCTTGATAACCTAATGAAGTAGAACCAACAGTTGCATTAACTGCACCAATTACCGGAAGGTTGAAATAACCTTTCGTCGGTGTTAAAGCCGGATTTAGTTGTTGACGATAATGGGTACCTTCCATGAAATAAGAAGTACGTAAAAACTGTGCATTTGCAGAAAGAGTGCAAACCAACATCATAAAAAATACCCCAATAATTTTAGAAGACCACAATAGTTTGTTCGTTGCCATGATTTTAAACTTTTTAATTCTTATTATTGTTTGCAAAGATATAGCATTTCAATAACAAATAAAAGCACTAGGCAACACTTTTTTAGCCTAAACAGAACAATCTTAGGGTTATCCGTAACAAAATCGTGCTTATTCTGCAAAAAAATGTAGAAAATATGTGTAAAATGAAACAAAGTGACTTCAGAAGTTCAAAGTCAGCTGTCCGTCTCCCAGGAGATTGAACGTCATTCGATGGTAAGGAGTGGTTCCACGTTCGGCAATGGCGGCGCGATGTTTTTTAGTTGGGTAGCCTTTATTGTGATCCCAGTCATAATAAGGAAACTCTTCGTGGAGACGGTTCATATAATCGTCCCTGTATGTCTTGGCTAAAATAGAAGCCGCAGCTATTGAAAGATATTTCCCGTCGCCTTTCACTACCGTGGTATGGGGGATGTCGGGATATTTAGTGAAACGGTTTCCGTCGATTAGTAAATGCTGTGGGCGGGTAGTCAGTTGATCCACTGCACGATGCATGGCTAAGAAAGAAGCCCGCAGGATATTTATTTCATCAATTTCTTCCGGTGACACGACGCCAACCGCCCAGGCTATCGCTTCCTTCTCTATTACCTCACGCAGTGCATAACGTTGCTTTTCCGACAGTTGCTTGGAATCATTCAACAGTTCATTCTTAAAATCTTTCGGAAGAATAACCGCAGCAGCGTATACTGCTCCCGCCAAACATCCACGACCGGCCTCATCACATCCGGCTTCAATCAGATTCTCGTTCAAATAAGGTAATAACATATTTATCGCTTCTATTTTGACACAAAGGTAATTCAAATTAAAAAAGGAGACTTGTTTTGCCTCCTTTTTCTTACTTCTTTCCTGCTTTTTTTAGAATAAACTCCAGGCAACAGTAAGCCCTGCCATTACAATGGCTACCATGCTCATTAGCTTTATTAAGATATTCAAGCTCGGCCCGGATGTATCTTTAAACGGATCGCCCACGGTATCTCCTACTACGGTTGCTTTATGAACTTCACCGCCTTTTCCTCCAAAGTTTCCTTCTTCTACATATTTCTTTGCATTATCCCATGCACCGCCGGCATTAGCCATGAAGATAGCCAGTACGAAGCCACTGCTCAAGCCACCAATCAGCAAACCGAGCACACCGGGAACACCGAAAATAAGACCTGTAAGGATAGGGGCAATAATAGCGATTAAGGAAGGCACAACCATTTCACGTTGCGCACCTTTTGTTGATATTGCAACACAACGTTCGTAATCCGGCTCCGCTTCTCCTGTCAAAATACCCTTTATTTCACGGAATTGGCGACGTACTTCATCTACCATGTGCCCCGCTGCACGTCCTACGGCATTCATTGTCAATCCACAGAACAGGAAAGCCATCATCGAACCGAGGAACATACCCGAAAGAACTTTCGGATTCATCAGATGTACTTCATAATAATCCATGAAGTCGATAAAAGTAGCATTCGCCACACTGATGGAACTACCATCCGCAAAGGTCAAATCTACATTACCAAGCCGTGTAAGGCCGATTCGGATTTCTTCAATATAAGAAGCCAGCAAAGCCAAGCCTGTCAATGCAGCGGAACCGATTGCAAAACCTTTTCCGGTGGCAGCAGTCGTATTCCCCAATGAATCGAGCGCATCGGTACGTTTGCGGACTTCGGCACCCAAGCCGGACATTTCTGCGTTACCTCCTGCATTATCCGCAATCGGGCCGTAAGCATCCGTTGCCAGAGTGATACCTAAAGTAGAAAGCATGCCGACAGCCGCAATACCGATTCCATACAGTCCCATACCGACATTGGCAAAATCGCCGGCGGAAGCCAACAGATAGGAAGCAATGATACCAATCACGACTGCAATTACCGGAATAGCCGTAGAAAGCATACCCAAACCGATACCGGAGATAATTACGGTGGCGGGTCCGGTCTTACCGCTTTCACTAAGTTTCTGGGTAGGGCGATAGGATTGGGAAGTATAATATTCTGTAGAACGTCCGATGATAATACCTACCAATAGTCCGACTACTACGGCACAAGAAATCCAAATCCAGTTATCAAGTTGCAGAAGCCACAGAATAAGGAATGTAGCAGCAACAATTAATACGGAACTAAGATTCGTACCGAAAGCCAACGAACCGAGCAGGTCCTTCATAGTCGCATTCTCCTTGGTACGGACAGCAAATATACCTATAATAGAAAGGATAATACCGACAGCCGCAATCAGCATCGGGGCGATCACTGCCTTGAATTGCATCACTGTATCTGCCGAATGGATAAAAGCAGCAGCACCCAGAGCGGCTGTTGCCAGAATCGAGCCACAGTAAGATTCGTATAAATCGGCTCCCATACCGGCCACGTCGCCTACATTATCGCCCACATTATCGGCAATAGTGGCAGGATTACGAGGGTCATCTTCCGGGATTCCGGCTTCTACTTTGCCTACCAAGTCGGCTCCGACATCGGCTGCCTTTGTATAGATACCACCGCCTACACGGGCAAAGAGCGCCTGGGTAGAAGCTCCCATACCAAATGTCAGCATGGTGGTAGTGATTACACAGAGTTTATGAGTAGGTGTCAGTGCATCAGCAGGAATCACTGCATTCAGCAACAGATACCAAAAAGATATATCAAGTAGTCCCAGGCCAACGACCACCAGTCCCATCACGGCACCACTTCGGAAAGCAATTCTTAATCCTGCATTCAGAGAAGTACGGGCAGCATTAGCGGTACGAGCGGACGCGTATGTCGCCGTCTTCATCCCCAGAAATCCGGAAAGCCCGGAGAAGAATCCACCTGTAAGGAAAGCAATGGGAACCCAGGCATTCTGTACATGAAAGCCATAAGCCATAATTGAAAACAAAATAACCAGCCCCAAGAATACCCAACCTACTATTTTGTATTGTTGTTTTAGATAAGACATAGCTCCTTTGCGCACAGCAGCAGCTATTTTTATCATTTGGGGTGTACCTTCACTCTCTTTCATCATTTGCTTATGAAAGTAATAAGCAAAACAGAGGGCTAACACGGAAGCGACTGGAACGAGCCAGAAAAGAATGTTGTCCATAGGGTTAATTTTTAAAGGATTACGGAGGCTAAAAGTATGGAAATCAATCGAAATAAGCAAGTAAAAAAGAAAGAATTTACAGAGTTGAATCATTCTATTTTTTATACGTCACTTTGGACAAATGAGCAGATGGTAGTTATTTTTAGACATAAGAACAAAAGAACATAAAGGCTGCGCTTTGAAAATTATTTCTGTTGCTTATTGAACGGCTATTCTATTTTTTGTTCTTATGTTCTTCTGTCTGAATTAACTTCCCATTTAACCAGAAACGGTACGGAAATGAGGTAAACTCATACAATTATAATTCAAAAAAAACTTCCGTAAACATTCTCAACTATACTTATCCCTATGAGAAAAAATACTCATAGGGATGAGAAGAAATACTCACTGTAATGAGAACTTTTTCTCATTGCAGTGAGAATATACCCTTGTTAGAATAGGCTGAAACAGTGCATTACTGTACGGAAATGAACTAATTTCAGTTCAAATTCAAACAAAGAGACAACGAATAATAGTCAATAACTACTAACTATCTGTCATTCTCTGCTTATTCTGCTGGGCAAACTCTGTAGGAGTGACTCCAAATTGTTTCTGAAATACTTTGGCGAAGTAAGAAGGTGACTGAAATCCTACCCTGTCACAAATTTCATTGATGCGCAGTTCTCCCTCCTGCAACAATTCCGCAGCATGTTTTAGCCGGATGATACGGATAAAATCGAGTGAAGAAAGGTCGGTCAATGCCTTAATTTTACGGTGAAGGCTGGAGCGGGACATATTCATAGCCGCAGCTAATGCTTCCACATTATAGTTGGCATCGGAAAGATTCTCACGCACTTTGGCTATCAATTGAGACATCAGTTGCTCGTCCGCCCGTGACATGGCATCCCCTTGCGGAGTGCAGGCGCCGTAAGTGATCTGATTAATAAACATCTCATGCGTACGGTGGGATTCGCGCTCACGCGCCAGTTCCGTCAATAATTGCTGTTCACGTATCTTCTGCACTTCACGGCGGCGATAGGTACGAAGGGTCAGTACAAAACTACCGGATACAACAATGATATAGATAAGGTACGCCCACACTGTACGCCACCAAGGTGGAAGAATACGTACCGACAAAGTGGCTTCTTCCTGATTCCAGACACCATCATTATTACTGCCACGCACACGAAACAAATAGTCTCCCGGCGGAAGCTGGGCATAAGACGCAGTATGTGCAGCAGACGTATAGTTCCAGTCGTTGTCTATACCTTCCATTTTATAAGCATAACGGTTTGCTCCCGGCGATGTATAACTTAAAGCAACAAAATCAAAGCCGACATTAGAACGGTAAGGCAATTGCACGCCATCTGCCGGGAAAGGAGTTTCACGTCCTTGTACATATATTCCGGTGATGTAGACCGGAGGGACAAACGTGTTCCGGCGGACAATCTGCGGATTAAAAGAGACAAGTCCGTTGATGGTCCCCATCCAGATAGTCCCATCAGAGGCAGCCAAAGCCGATTTATAATTAAACTGATTATCAGGCAGCCCATCGTTTCGGGTAAAGATTTGCAGGCTGTCTGTTTCCGGATGAAGGCAAACCAGTCCACGGTCTGTTCCGAACCAGATGCGATGTAGTGCGTCTTCCACCACTTTATAGGTCACGTTGTCCGGAAGACCGTTCGCTTTAGTGTATGTCCGGAACCTGCCCGTTTCGGGGTTAAAACACAATAACCCTCCCCGATCCGTAGAAAACCAGAGAAGACCTTTGCTATCCTCCGAAATGCCTGTCACTTCATTCGTTCCGATAGAGGTGCTGTCTCCCGGTACACATTGATACTTGACCATCTGATCCGTCTGCGGATTATACCGGAATATGCCATTACCCATTGTTGCGACCCATATATTGCCGGATTTATCTTCGAGGATGTCACGCATATAAGCATAACCGAATTGTTCCATCTTCTCAAAAGTCCGCCCTTTGTCGGCCGAACGGAAGATGTTCCAACCATCGCCCAGCCAGATGACTCCCCCACGGTCACGATAAAGGGCAAACACCGAACCTTCACTGATGCCGAGTTGTGCGGGATAGAATGTCTGAACCTGCCCTCGAAAAATGTTTGTGGTAGAAATGGCAGAGGAGGCAACAGAAACAGGAGATACAGTAGAAGAAGAAGTCAAAGATGAAAAAGTCGAAGAAGAAATGGAAAGAGAAGCGGAAGAGGCTGTCCCCGGAATTATCAGATCAATACCTCCTTTAAAGTAACCCGCCCCGACTAAATCATCCGAAGCAAACAAGCTTAACACATTCTGACGGTCCGGTGATTCGGGAACTTTTACGAAAGTTTGCGCCTCCGGATTCCAATAACAAACCCCGCCATCCTGCGTACTAATCCACACTGTCCCATCTTTTCCTTCCGCCAATTCACTGATGCGACGTCCGCAGACCGTACCGGGCGCCCCCGGAAGATAAACAGAAAAGTCGAGTGAGCGTACAGGCAGATAACTGGCTCCTCCAAATTGCGTACAGATCCAAGTTCCTCCTTCACGATCGCGATAAATCTTATCCACGATAGCATCTCCAAGCCCATACTTTCCTCCGGCATCAGCAGGGATATGTTGCACACTATTCTGTTTCTCATTAATCACATAAACACCATTTTGAGTTCCCACCCATAATTCGTCTCCAAAGCAAACTGCGTAACGAATAATCTTTCGATGCACTTCCGGCGCAGGGAACACGCTCACCTCCCCTGTCTTCTTATTGAACCGTTTCAATTCCTCTTCATGCACGCCGACAATCAGTTCATCGCCATAATCACACAGAGTAAATATGAAATCTCCTTTAAGCGCCTCTGTCGCACATGCCACAAACTTATCCTGCTCCGGACTATAACAGTAGATTCCCGCTCCATACGTACCGACCCAAATCGTACCGTCTTTATCCACACAGATGGATTGCGGAAAGTCCTTACTTTTATCTTTACCGGGACAAGGAATGTAGCGGAACAGCTTCCCCGTCTCTACCTGATAGCGGAAAACTCCCTGATTGGGCGCATTCACCCATATATTTCCCGAATGGTCTGCCAGTATATCCTCAATCCAGTTGTATCTGATTTGTTCTCCGCTCTCTGTACGGGCATCAAAAAAAGAAAACTTCCCGGTGGCAAGGTCTTGAATATAGACACCATCGTCCGTGCCTATCCACAACTGCCGGTGATTATCTTCAAAAAGAGCGGATATGACCTGATTGCCATGTTGCAAAGTCTCGTCATAACAATTATAAAGCTTCATCGACACTCCGTCGTAGCGGTTAAGTCCATTGCGGGTACCCAACCAGATAAAACCGTAACTATCTTGAATAATAGACTTGACATGACTGTTCGAAAGACCGCTTCCACCATCTACACGGATAAAGTTA
>ENA-OWPJ01001062-OWPJ01001062.1-human-gut-metagenome-genome-assembly--contig:-NODE-1062-length-14254-cov-2.75935_pt1 | contig 14254 bp, 10 predicted proteins | sample MGYA00248264_ERZ651846 | MGnify/ENA primary metagenome ERZ651846 (study PRJEB26924, sample SAMEA4378271) | human gut metagenome | biome: human gut; feature: human-associated habitat; material: faeces...
ATATCAAAGGATACTGGACGTTCGATACCATTCAAGTCATCGTTGATGCCTGTATCCGGGGATACGATCAAAGGGGCAGAAACACGTTTTAAATGTAATGCATCCTGTAACCCTTTCTCAAATGTATGCCTTAAAATACCAATGGCTGTTTGTGTATCATAAAGGGTCAGTTTTGGTTGATATGCTTTAGGTACGATTAATTCACTCATGTGTATAAACACTCCTTTCAATAAAAAAACAAAGGCGCTGATGGAATTTGATCCAACAGCACCTTTGCTTTACGAGAGTGATTATTGCATAGGGAAGTACTTTTGTCAAGAAAAGTTTTAAGAAAAATGAAAGAAAAAAATAAATTTGCATTTTCTTTCATATTTTTCAAAAAACTATTGACGTTTCGATATTCTTATTGTAAAGTAATGTGCGAACAAAGACGTTCAATATTAGATACTTATGCTTATGGTATCTTTTGTTGGGCGTCTTTTTTCTGTGAGAGGAGAATAGAAGAATGCAAAAAGAAATGCTTCATTTTATAAAAATGCATGGGTGTGGAAATGATTATATCTACCTTCCATGTTTTGATCAAAAGCTTACAAACATAGATAAATTAGCATATCAATTGTCAGATCGCCATAAAGGTATTGGTGGGGATGGCATTGTATGTATAGAGAAAAGTGATGTTGCTGATGCCCGCATGCGCATGTTTAATGCAGATGGTAGTGAAGGTGCTATGTGTGGCAATGCGATTCGCTGTGTAGGAAAATATGTATATGAACATCATATATGTGATAAACAGGATATCACAATAGAAACCAAGAGTGGAATCAAAAAGCTTCATCTTCACATTCAGGATCAGCAGGTCACATCTGTTACTGTAGAAATGGGAAAGCCTAGTTTTGAGGCAGAAAAGATTCCTGTAATTTCCACAAAAAAAATCATATTGGATGAGCCGATGAAAATTCAAAATGAAACATATACCGTCAGTTGTGTATCCATGGGAAATCCACATGCCATCATATTTATGCATCAGGATATTCATGATCTTCCACTAAAGAAAATTGGACCTTTTTTTGAATATCATACCAGTTTTCCCAATCGTATCAATACAGAGTTTGTACAGATCATTGATGATCATACAATATGTATGCGTGTCTGGGAAAGAGGAAGTGGTGAAACACAAGCATGTGGAACGGGAGCATGTGCAGTTGTTGCGGCAGCAGTGCGTACCCATCGTTTAGAGAAAAATAAAGAAATCGAAGTCCGTTTAACAGGAGGCAGGCTATATATCACAGATACAAGTGAAGGTATGCTGATGAGAGGCGATTGTGTAGAAGTATTTGAAGGAAAAATGGAGGTAACTGTATGAATATCAATGAAAATTTTCTAACATTACAAAAAAATTATCTTTTTTCTGAGGTACAAAAGCGTAAAGAAGCGTATTTAAAAAAACATCCTGATGCGGATGTGATTTCTTTGGGAATAGGAGATGTTACACTACCTTTAGCCCCCGTAGTAATTGAAGCAATGCACCATGGGGTTGATGAAATGGCAGATAAAAAAAGCTTTCATGGATATGGCGAAGAACAGGGATATCTATTTTTGCGTGATGCAATACGCAAGTATTATGAAAAAAAGAATGTAACATTGGAAAATGCAGAAATCTTTATCAGCGATGGTGCAAAGAGCGACTTAGGAAATATGCTGGATATCTTTTCCATTGATAATACCATCATCATTCCAGATCCCGTCTATCCAGTATACGTTGATATAAACCAGATGGCAGGCAGGAAAATCATCTTTATTCATGGGACAAAGGAAAATGGCTTTTTGCCTATGCCACAGGAGGATCTAAATGGGGACATTGTTTATTTGTGTTCACCAAATAATCCAACCGGTGCGGCATATAACAGGAAACAGTTACAGGCATGGGTTGATTGGGCGAATGATCATTCGGCGATTATTTTCTATGATGCCGCATATGAAGCATTCTTAACGCAGGCATATCCTTCCAGTATTTATGAAATTGAAGGTGCGAAGCAATGTGCAATCGAATTTTGTTCACTATCAAAGACGGCTGGTTTTACCGGTGTACGATGTGGGTATACGATTGTCCCTTTAGCCTTAGAAAAAGATCATGTGTTATTACATGATTTATGGCTTCGTCGTCAGTCAACGAAATTCAATGGTGTTTCTTATATTGTACAACGTGGAGCACAGGCTGTTTTCACACCAGTTGGACAACAACAGATACAAGAAGCCATTACGTATTATTTAGAAAATACAGAAATGATAACCAAGACATTAAAAGATTTAGGAATATGGCATATAGGTGGAAAGATATCGCCATATATCTGGATGGCGTGTCCAAAAGGATTTACGTCATGGGAATTCTTTGATTATTTATTAGATAAATGTCAAATTGTCGGGACACCGGGCGCTGGCTTCGGTAAGCAGGGAGAAGGCTATTTTCGTTTAAGTGCATTCCAGGATCATGACAAAGTATACGAAGCGATGTTAAGAATGATTGCACATCTGGGGTTTTGATAGAAAGGTGGATATGGAATGAAAGAAGAAAAACAAATGAAAACACAAGGCTTATATGAGCCTTCTTTAGAACATGATAATTGTGGCATTGGCGCCATTATTCAAATGAAAGGTATAAAAAGTCATCAAGTGGTGGAAGATGCCTTAACCATTGTGGAGCACTTAGAACATCGTGCAGGAAAAGATGCCAGTGGACAGGTGGGAGATGGTGTAGGAATCTTACTTCAGATTCCACACGGCTTTTTTCAGAAAGTATTTGATGCGACATGCACAGAAAGATTTGGCGTGGGGATGTTCTTCTTGCCAAAAGATGCAGGGGAATGTAAAAAAGCACAAGAAGAATTTGCCTGTATACTAGAAAACGAAGGGCTTCATTTATTAGGCTGGCGTAAAGTTCCTGTACATGATGAAACCTTACATGAAAAAGCTAGGGCAGCTATGCCGAATATCTATCAGGCATTTATCAAAAGGGAAGATTATTTTAAAACAGATATGGATTTTGATCGTAAGCTATATGTGATCCGGCGTATCTTTGAAAAAAGCAGTCCAAACACATATGTTTGCTCTTTGTCATGTCGCACCATCGTATATAAAGGAATGTTTCTGGTAGGACAGTTACGTGAATTTTATCAGGATTTTCATGATTCAGATTTTATATCTGCGATTGCTTTGGTACACTCTCGTTTTTCTACAAATACATTTCCTAGCTGGCAGCGTGCACATCCCAATCGTATGATCGTACATAATGGAGAAATCAATACCATACGTGGCAATGTGAATAAAATGATGAGTCGGGAAGAAACACTGGCATCCCATTACTTTCAAAAGGATATGGATCATATTTTACCAATCGTGGATAAACATGGTTCAGATTCTGCTATGTTAGATAACACAATAGAATTTCTAGTAATGGCGGGTATTCCACTTCCTGAAGCTGTTTTGTTGTGTATCCCAGAGCCATGGGAGAATGATACGCAGTTATCAGAAGAGATGCGTGCGTATTTCCAATATAATGCATGCCGTATGGAGCCATGGGATGGACCTGCAAGTATTTTGTTTAGTGATGGTGAAGTTGCAGGAGCAATTCTTGATCGTAATGGATTAAGACCAAGTCGCTACTATATTACAAAGGATGATACGCTAATATTAAGTAGTGAAGTTGGTGTATTAGATATTCCAATTGAAGATATTGTAGAAAAAAATCGTTTACGTCCTGGCAAGATGCTGCTGGTTGATACAAAAAAAGGGATTTTGATTAGAGATGAAGAAATCAAACAACAATATGCAAAACGTCATCCTTATGCCGCATGGATCAAAGAACATGTGATTGCTTTAAAAGATATAGCAGTACCAAAACTGCCGGAAAATACAATGGATACTGCACAATTACAAAAATTACAGAAGTTTTTTGATTATTCTTTTGAAGATATCATGAAGTATATACTGCCATTTGCGAAAACAGGCAGTGAACCTGTAATTGCCATGGGAAATGATACACCATTAGCAGTGTTATCTCCCCAGCATCATCTGTTGTTTGATTATTTTAAGCAACGCTTTGCACAGGTGACCAATCCTGCAATGGACGCCATCCGTGAGGAAATCGTCACAAGTACTTGTGTATATCTTGGAAAAGAAGGAAACCTGTTAGAAGAGCTGCCACAAAATATCCATCTTTTGAAAATCAATCATCCAATTCTGACAAAGAGTGATATAATCAAAATCAAGCAAATGCATCAGGTTGGATTCCAGGTATGCGTATTACCAATCACTTATCATAAAAACATTTCTTTAAAGACTGCCATAAAAGAATTGTTTATGAAAGCCGATAAGGCAATTAAAGATAACAATAACATTTTGATTTTAAGTGATCGTGGCGTTGATGAAAATCATATCGCTATGCCCAGTCTACTTGCAACATCTGCAATGCAGCAGCATTTGATCAAAACCAAGAAAAGAATGCAGGTAGCAATGATTTTAGAGAGTGCAGAGCCAAGAGAAGTTCATCATTTTGCGACTTTATTAGGATATGGAGCAAGTGCTATTTATCCATATCTTGTGCATGACACTATTGAAGAGCTTGTAAATAAAGGTATCTTGAAAAAAGATTGTCATCAGGCAATTGAAGATTATCATCAGGGGATTTTACATGGTGTGGTAAAGGTAGCAAGTAAAATGGGAATATCAACGATACAGTCTTATCAGGGCGCACAAGTATTTGAAGCTATTGGTATTGATCAGCAAGTGATTGATGAATATTTTACGGATACAATTTCAAGAATCGGTGGCATTACATTAAAAGAGATTGAACAGGAGATGCAAAGACGCCATACACAGGTATTTGATACATCCTTATCCTCAGATGAAAGTCTAAATACTTATGGTATGCAAAAATCTTCCACAGATAAACAACAACACCTATATAATCCTGTGACCATCCAGATGTTACAGGAAGCCACAAAAACCAATGATTATTATAAATTTAAAAGTTTTACGAAAATGATTGATGAGGAATTAAAACCAACCAATATCAGAGGATTATGGACCTTCGATTATACGAAACGAAAACCAGTTTCCATTGATGAAGTAGAACCGGTAGAAACAATCGTTCAACGATTTAAGACAGGCGCAATGTCTTATGGCTCTATTTCAAAAGAAGCCCATGTCACATTGGCTATCGCAATGAACAGGCTGCATGGAAAAAGCAATACAGGGGAAGGGGGAGAAGATGAAGAACGATTTACCATAAAAGATGGTGTAAATACATGTTCAGCAATTAAGCAGATAGCAAGTGGACGCTTTGGTGTGACCAGTGCTTATTTAAATCATGCCACAGAGATTCAAATTAAAATTGCACAAGGTGCAAAACCAGGAGAAGGAGGCCAGCTGCCTGCCAAAAAAGTATATCCTTGGATTGCGAAAACCAGACATTCTACACCAGGTGTACAATTGATTTCTCCACCACCTCATCACGATATATATTCTATTGAAGATTTAGCACAGTTGATTTACGATTTAAAATGTGTGAATAAAGATGCAAGAATTTCTGTCAAACTCGTATCAGAAACAGGTGTTGGTACGATTGCAGCTGGTGTAGCAAAGGCGGGGGCAGATGTCATCTTGATCAGTGGGCATGATGGAGGAACTGGCGCAGCGTTAAAAAATTCAGTTTATCATGCAGGAATGCCATGGGAATTAGGGCTATCTGAAGTTCATCAGGTATTACAAATGAATGAACTGCGTCATCAGGTGGTTTTAGAAACTGATGGAAAGCTGATGACTGGAAAAGATGTGATTATGGCAGCTTTACTTGGCGCAGAAGAATTTGGGTTTGCGACAGGACCTCTTGTGGCGATGGGATGTAAGATGATGCGTGTTTGTAATCTGGATACCTGTCCATTTGGCATAGCAACTCAAAATCCAAAATTAAGAAAACGGTTTACAGGAAAGCCAGAATATGTAGAAAACTTTATGAAATTTATCGCACAGGAAATGCGTGAATATATGGCAGCACTTGGCTTTACAAGCGTTGAAGAAATGATTGGACATAAAGAAGTCATTAAAGAAATTGATGCTCCACATATCCATTTAGATTTTCACGCAATCTTAAATCATGATGATGCCAATATTCCTCAAGTAGAAAAATGCAGACTTGATGTATCCCATATCAAAGATGAATCACAGATTTGGCCTCAAATGCAGCCATGTTTTGAACAAAAACAGGCTCATGAAATACAGATAGATGTCAATAATGAGGATCGTAGTTTTGGAGCTATGTTTGGTTCACGCATCACAAAAGCATTTGGCAATACATTAGCAGAAGATACTTTTATCATTCATGCGAAAGGTTCAGGAGGACAAAGTTTTGGCGCATTTATTCCAAAAGGATTGACCATTGCTCTTACAGGAGATGCGAATGATTACTTTGGCAAAGGTTTATCTGGAGGAAAATTAATTGTATCTGTAGATAAAAAAGCAACCTTTGAAGCTGATCAAAACATCATTATTGGAAATGTCGCATGCTATGGCGCAACAAGTGGAAAAGCTTATATTAATGGAATCGCAGGAGAACGTTTCTGTGTTAGAAATTCCGGCGCTACAGTGGTTGTGGAAGGTGTAGGAGATCATGCATTAGAATATATGACTGGTGGATGTGTTGTAATCCTTGGTACCTTTGGAAAAAATATTGGTGCTGGAATGAGTGGAGGCGTTGCCTATATTCTGGATGAACAAGACAAACTGAATACAAGTCTATATCAGGATCATATGGAAGTAGAACCAATTTCTGCTAGTGATCAGACAAAGTTAAAAAGTATGTTGATGGAGCATGCTGCCGCAACTGATTCAAAAAAAGCACAAAATATTTTAGCGAATTGGGATGTTTATTTGCCTATGTTCAAAAAAATCATTCCAAGTGAATATCATAAGATGATATCTCAAATAGAAGCATATCAAAAAAGTGGTATGAGTAAAGAAAACGCAGAATATGAAGCATTCTTAAATTTACTATGAAGTTAAAAAAGTGGAACTCACAATAGATAGTTAGCTATTGAATTCCACTTTTTTCATGGTTCTGCTTTTCCATGATGAAAAAGCCAAAATGTTTCTATTTTGCTACATGCATGTTTGAAGCGTGTACATAGATTACATTATGAGATTGAAGTAGGTTCATTTTCCTACATACGTTGAATTCCACAATAACATAGTAAAAGATGACCTATCGAATGATAAGCCATCTTTTTTAGTTTATGAATTGTTTTTCAAAGGTTTCTTCAATACGCTTAATACCAACATACCTGCAATAGAACCAATGATTAGTGCTGCAAGATATCCAAATGGATTGGAAATCACACCGATAACGAAGATACCACCATGAGGCGCCATCAATGTGCAACCAAACGCCATAGATAAAGCACCAGCGATACCAGAACCAACGACACATCCAGGTATGATATGTAATGGATCAGATGCCGCAAATGGTATAGCACCTTCTGTGATGAAAGAGAAGCCCATAATCACATTTGTTAGTGTTGTTTGCTGTTCTTTTTTTGTGAAACGATTCTTAAAGAAGAATGTGGCAAGTGCAATTGCAAGAGGTGGGACCATACCACCGATCATGACAGCTGCCATAATATCATAATTGCCACTTGTGATAGATGCAGTACCGAATACATAGGCTGCTTTATTGATAGGACCACCCATATCTACGGCCATCATAGCACCAAGAAGTGTTCCTAATAAAATCTTACTGGAACCTCCCATAGAATTTAAGAAATCTGTCAGGCCATTGTTGATAGCTGCTACAGGTGGATTAATAATAAATGCCATAAGCACTGCCATCAAAAGAATTCCGAAGAAAGGATATAATAATACAGGTTTTAAGCCTTCAAACGCATCTGGTAAATGATCAAATAGTTTGCGTAAACCATGGACAAGATAACCAGCTGCAAACCCAGCTACTAAGGCACCTAGAAAACCAGAATTGCCAGCACTGGCAAGTGCACCACCAACAAATCCTACCGCAAGTCCTGGACGATCTGCAATACTCATCGCAATATAACCAGATAGTACTGGAAGCATAAAGTTAAATGCTGTATCACCAGCCGTTTTGAAGAATGCCGCAAGTTCTGTATTTTTACCAAAATTACTTGGATCGATTGTATAATCATCAAACAGGAAGGCAAGTGCAATCAGAATACCACCACCAATAACAAATGGCAGCATATGGGATACACCATTCATTAAATGCTTATATATTTGGCGGCCAACACTTTCTCCACTTTCATCACTCTGTGCTGTAACTGCATGATCACTGTGGTAAATCGGAGCATTGCCTGAGAGTGCCTGATTGATTAATTCTTCTGCTTTATTGATACCATCGGCAACTTTTACCTGAATGACTGGTTTTCCATTAAAACGAGCCATTTCAATATTTTTATCGGCTGCGACAATAATGGCTTCACATTCTTCAATTTCTTTTGCACTAGGTGCATTCTTTGTGCCTCCACTGCCATCTGTTTCTACTTTTATTGTGATTCCCATTTCTTTAGCTTTTTCTTCTAACGCCTCCGCTGCCATATAGGTATGAGCAATTCCTGTAGGACATGCCGTAACTGCTAATAAGCGATAGGTGCCAGTAAAAGTTTTAGAAGCTTCTGCTTTTTGATCTTCTTTTGCGTGTTGTTCTGTTTCCTTTTGATTGATCAATGCTAAGAATTCTTCTTTTGATGCTGCATTGATCAAGCTGTCTTTAAACTGTGTATCCATTAACATGGTAGATAACATTGCAAGGATTTCAAGATGCTCATTTCCACCAGTTTGAGGAACGGCAATCATAAAGAACAATTTAGCCGGCTGTCCATCAAGGGATGCATAATCTACACCATCTTTTACTACCATGGCACTTAATCCACAAGCTGTAACAGCTTCATTCTGGGCATGTGGAATTGCAATGCCTTCACCAATTCCCGTGGTACTTAATGCTTCTCTTGCATATATCCCCTTTTTATATGTTTCCTTATCTGTCAGATTTTTTTGATTGTCCATCAAATCAATTAAGTGTGTGATGGCTTCATCTTTGTCTGATACATTGGCGTTTACATCGACGGATACATCTTTTAATAGGTCCTGAATTTTCATAAAATTTCCTCACTTTCAATTTGTTGATACATTTCTTTGATTTTATCCAATGAGGCAAGGTCTTTACTGAAAGCTGTTGCACTTCCACAGGCACTGCCCAGACGTAATGCTTCTTTATAAGAATGATGCTTTAGATATCCGGCAATAAAACCAGCCACCATACTGTCACCACTGCCAACACTATTGATCAAAGTGCCCAGAGGTGCGCCACATTTGTATATATGTTGATCTTCACTTATCAATAGGGCACCATCTTTTCCTAAAGATACTAATACGTTACAAGCTCCTTGATTTTGTAATTTTTTTGCGTATGTAATAAGGGTTGTTTGATCATGTATCTCTATACCGAAGAGTTCTTCCAATTCACGTTTATTTGGTTTAATCAGAAAAGGATGATAAGGCAAAACTCTTGTTAGAAGTTTATTGGTCGCATCTACTACAATTTTAATATTTTTATTTGTAAGTCTTTTCATGATTTGTTCATAGATATCATCGGGTAGGGATAAAGGGATACTGCCAGCGAGTACCAATAAATCATCACTGGTTAGTGCATCCAACTGATGAAACATTTCATCTAATTTGTCTTTTGTGATATCTGGACCACTGCCATTTATCTCTGTTTCTTGTTCACCTTTCATTTTTACATTAATGCGCGAAATGCCATGATCCAGTTCACATAATTTACATTCAAATCCACGTTTTATTAATTGTTTTTTGATTTCCTCTCCAGTAAAGCCAGCAACAAATCCTAAAGCTGTTGTTTCTAATCCTAAGCGATGTAAAATTGTTGAAACGTTAAATCCTTTACCCCCGGGATAAATATCTTCATATAAAGAACGATTAGTTTCTCCTATTTCAAAATGACTCATGTGCATGATATAATCCAAAGATGGATTCAGTGTTATTGTATAGATCATTGTTTTTCTACCTCCACAATAGTTCCTAAATGATTGATTTCAGTATTATCACAATGGGTGGTAATAATAATAGCATCATCAATATCAGCAAACGTTATAGGACAAACCATTTGAAACTTACTTTTATCACATAAAACATAACGCATTGCGCAATGATTTATAGCATGTTCTTTTATTGCAGCCTCTTCACCATCTACTGTCGTAAATCCATGCTCCACATCTACACCATTTGTCCCAAAAAAACCTTTTGTAAAATGATATTTAGATATTCCCTGAAGTGTCCTAGCACCAACACAAGCTCCTGTGATACCACGAATTTCGCCACCTATACAAATTACATGATAACCTTTTAAAGAAAGCATGTGTGCCTGCATAAGGCCATTTGTAATATAAAGAGCATCCTTTTCTTTTAAATGATTGATCAATGATAATGTTGTAGAGCCAGCATCGATATACACAACATCGTTTGCTTCAATTAATGCGGCAGCATACTTGCCAATCTGTTCTTTTTCATCCATGTGTATATTTTGACGCTCATTCAATGGGTCTTCCGTCGTATTGCTTTCTTTAGGAATTAAAGTAGCACCACCGTGTACTCTTTTTAATAAACCTTGTTCATCAAGCTCCGCTAAGTCACGGCGTATGGTAGATTCACTGGTATGACAAAGCTCCACAAGATCAACAACATTGACACTTCCTTGCTTATGTAATCGGTTTAATATAAGCTTTTGACGTTCACTCATCATTTTTATCACCTCTTGGCTATAGTATATGATTGAATGAGCAAGTTGTCAAGAAAATTTTGGCTGAATAATCAATATTTTTTATATTTATTGCTTATTTCATCAAAAAATAACATTTCAATGTGAATGAACAGTCAAATTATGGTAGGGGATAACGTGAGTATATGATGATACGGTTACTTGTTCCTAAAGAATAGATGCTACTATCATTATTGGAAAGGTTTTCTATATTATATTTCTACTCACAGATTGATGATAGAATTGAAATGTTTTGTTTGTATTTTTGTATAAAAAATTACGCATTTTTTTACATTTTATAAGATGAATATGATATTATTTACACGGTTATTTTTTATTAAACCATTTTGTTTTTATTCCTTAATCTATGAAAAAAACTAGACCATAGTGTTTTTTATAGATTTTAAATTACTATTTTGCATAAAAATGGGAGGAGGAAATAGATGCAAAAAAACTTTTTTAAAAAAATATCATGTATTTTATTTGTGGTTGGATTAAGTGCATGTAGTACCAAAGAAAGTAGTATACATGCAATACTGTCCTGGAAACAAGAGCCTTTACAATCGGCACAGGAAGTAGTTCAGCAATTATCTGATCAAAAAATTCAACGATTATATCAATATCCTAATACATGGGAAATCTCTGCTTGGGATGAATTAGGAAAACAATGTCAGAAACAAAAAATAGAATTATATGCCATGATTGGAGAACCAGAATGGGTGTTGGAAAAAAATGGAACATCACTTATGAAGATGATTGATCAGATAGATTTATTAAATCATTCCTTATCACAAGGGAAAATCACGGGCATTATGTTAGATATAGAACCATATGCATTAAAAGAATGGAATGAAGATCAGGAAGAAATCTTGGATGATTATGTTGAGCTTATGCAATATGCGTATACACATGCTCAAAAATATAATCTGCAGGTTGTCGCATGTATTCCTTATTTTTATGATTCTCTAGGCTATAAAAAGCAACTGGAAGAATTAATGCCTTATTGTGATGAAATCGCAATTATGAACTATCAGAAGCAGGATGAATGGGGGCAAATTGAAGGTGAGGTTGCCCTTGCAAGTACATATGATAAAGCAGTCAGTGTGTTATATGAACTTCAGGATGTCGGTGTGAAAGAACTTGACCAGAATCAAACTTATGCGGAAGATGGTCTTTTCGCTGTATCAAAAAGTTTTTCAGCATTACAGAAAAAATCGCATGTTTCTTTAGGTATTGGATATCATGAATATCAGTCCTATCAGAAATTACGACAGAAAGAGAGTGGGGATTCACGATGATGAATGAAGTATTGCGTCAGGAGAAAAAGTATCTGATATCATTAGATCAATATTACCGTATATCCAGACGCTTTGAAAAGATTATGATGCAGGATCCACATAATGGAGAGGATGGATATTGCATTCGTTCACTTTATTTTGATTCCATTGATGATCGTGATTTTCAAGAAAAAGAAGATGGAGTTGAAATACGCCGTAAGCTTCGGTTAAGAAACTATGGTGCTAGCGATAAAAAAGCCAAACTGGAAATGAAACAGAAGCAGGGAATCAATCAAAAAAACGTTCTCTGATTCTAGAAGAAGCAGACGCAAAACAGCTGATTAAAGGCAATACTTCAGTATTGTTAAAAGAGGGAAGTTCATTCGCATTAGAATGTTATGCGATGATGAATCAGTATGTTTATCGCCCTGTATCCACTATTGAATATCAGCGAAAAGCATTTATCGCTAAAGAAAATAATATTCGTATTACCTTTGATCATCATATAGTAGCTTCAGAAACACAGTTTGATATATTTTCAGATATGATCCCTTTTCAGGTATTGGATCCATATCTTGTGGTATTAGAAGTGAAATATAATGGTTTTTTATTGAGCTATATCAAAGATATTTTACAGGAAGTAGATAAAACAGAAACATCAGTCAGTAAATATTGTTTAGGAAGAACAATCAGTAAACATTTTGTATTTTAGGAGGAAGAAAGAAAGATGTTTTAATGCAGTTTTTGGAACAGAGTGGTACACTGAGCGTAGAAACAATCATTTATCATATCGTATCTGCGGCTTTGATCAGTATCGTGATTTATGTATCTTATTGGTATACCCATACAGGTACTGCTTATAGTAAAAAATTCAATGTTTCTTTAATGACATTAACGATTTTAACCGCAACTGTTATGACCGTTATTGGGAATAATATTGCACTTTCTTTGGGTATGGTCGGTGCTTTATCTATTGTTCGTTTTCGTACTGCTATCAAAGATTCAAGAGATACCATGTATATTTTCTGGACAATCATTGTGGGTATTTGTTGTGGTGTAGGAGATTATACTGTTGCATCTATTGGAAGTGCCGTTGTATTTATCGTATTGTTGTTGATGGGCAGGATTCGTAATGAAAACCGTATTCTTCTAATTATCCGCGGGGCATTATCTAATGAGCGCCAAATTGAAGGTATTGTATTTGAATATTTTGATAAAAAAGCATTATTACGTGTGAAAAACACAACTCCAGACAGTATCGAAATGATATATGAAATGGATCGTAAAGCTTATCAACATGCGCAATTGATGGAATTATCTATCACAGAAAAACTGTATAACTTGGAAAACATGGAATATGTAAATATTGTGACACAATCAGATGAAATCAGTGGGTAATTCATATGAAGAATAAGGTGATTTGTATCTTGGTTGTGGTAGGAGCATTATTTGTATCGTTCATGTTTACCTCACTAGATCAAAAAGCATTATTTGCACGTGTTCATCAACATCGTATGATTACAAGTGCACAACCCATGGATGATGAAGCTACCCGCTTACCTATTGTTTCTATTGATACACAGGGAAAGAAGATTCCTGGAGAGCCAGTTATTGACCAAGAGGGAAATGTGAGTGGGTACACGGTAAATGAATTGGGAGAAAAGATGAGTGAAATGGAAGTGTCCATTTATGACGATGAAACGATGATCAATCGTATAAATAACAAACCAACTCAGGTCACAAAATCGCTTGTACGTTATCGTGGACATTCTTCACGTTTGTTTTCAAAGAAAGGATATCTACTCCGTTTTGTACAAGACGATGGAGATCACGATTTGGATGTTATGGGCATGGGAAAAGAAAGTGAATGGGTATTGCATGGACCATTCTTAATTATCTTTGTATGAATGTGATCGGTCAGGTAATGCCATTTACACCAGATGTACGTTTTTGCCGTTTATATGTAGATGGTAATTATCAGGGACTATATTTGATGATGGAAAGTATCCGACGTGGTGAACAGCGTGTCAATATCAAAAAGAATAGTGATGATGATTTATATATCAGTTATATTATCCGTATGGATAGTGATTCTAAAAATCAAAAAGCATTAGACACCTTT
>ENA-OWPJ01001082-OWPJ01001082.1-human-gut-metagenome-genome-assembly--contig:-NODE-1082-length-13862-cov-3.16571_pt1 | contig 13862 bp, 10 predicted proteins | sample MGYA00248264_ERZ651846 | MGnify/ENA primary metagenome ERZ651846 (study PRJEB26924, sample SAMEA4378271) | human gut metagenome | biome: human gut; feature: human-associated habitat; material: faeces...
ATTTTGTTATATATCGAATGGAGCGTGGGACTGTTGCTTGTATACTCATAACGGCTTGCCGAAGCCTCAGGAAAATACATGGCAACAGTTCTCACGCTTTTCATGAACTTTATGGAGGTATTAAGGATGGACGCTTACACAAGAACCTTACGATTCAATCACAACCCTCTGAATCTCATCCTCGGAACAGAGAAAAAGAAGGGGCTACGCATCGGTTATATGGAAGCTGGACTGCAAGGCTTCTATCTCAACTCCATGGAGACCGGAGTCCATCCGCAAAAGCTATCCAGACTGCTGGCAGAAGAGTTCCACTGCACCGATACCGAGTCCGTCACCGGATTATTCCAGTTCCTGATTAACGAAGGAGACAGAGTCTCCTACCAGATTATGCTCCCCTACTTACTCTCCACAGAGAACATCAACGAGTTCGAAAGTATCATCCAAAAGCGCTTTTTCGGAGTAGAACGCTTCATTCAGCAAGGAAAGAATCTATACAGATTCGTGAAATATACAGAAGAAAGAAGAGACCCGATTATATGGATAAATGACTTAGAAAAAGGGATTATCGGATGGGACATGGGATTGCTTGTCAGCTTGGCGCGCGCCTCCCAAACATGCGGGCACATCAGCAAGGAACAAGCCTGGAAGTACATAGAACAAGCAGCCCAATTATGTTCGTTAGATCTTCATACAGCTGAAGAAATAGACAAGAGTTTCCTTTTAGGAAAAGCGATGAAATCGGGAAAGATAGAAGATTGGGATCGATTATTATCGTGCTATTCACTTCTGGGCAAACACCGGAGGTAATTATTTTTCGCGGTCTACCACGTAATCCAAGTAAGCCCGGAGGGCTACACAAATATCAGATTCCGGCAAAGAAGCCAGTAAATCAAAAGCCTTTTGCTTATAGATATTCATCGTCTGAACGGCATATTCAATGCCCCCATTTTCTTTGATAAACGAGATCAAATGAGCAATTTCATCGAGAGTAGCTGCACCCTCCTTTACCTTGATTGCCAATTCCTGCGCCTCATCGTTTTTTGTCGTGTTCAATACATACAAAGCGGGCAATGTCAGTTTACCTTCAAGCATATCATTACCTGTTGGTTTGCCAATCTCTCTATTATCAAAGTAATCGAAAATATCATCTTTTATCTGAAAGCAGATACCAATATATTCGCCCAACAAACGAGCCAGTTCGGCTTCTCCCTCCCCTACACCTACCGAAAAAGCGGCAGCTTTCGTACAGGCAGCAAAAAGAGCGGCAGTCTTCTTACGGATTACATCAAAGTAAACCTCCTCAGAAAAGCTATGATTACTTACATTTGAAAGCTGAAGCAACTCGCCGTCAGCAAGATCCTGCCCAAGAGTAGACACCAGTTGAATAATGCGGTGGCTGTTCGTCAGTTCGGCATGCACCAAACTGGTTGCCAGCAGATAGTCGCCCGTCAATACGGCTACTTTATTATTAAAGATAGCATTCACCGAGAGTTGTCCACGGCGTTCGGTACTTTCATCCACGACGTCGTCATGCACCAAACTGGCTGTATGAAGGAGTTCCAATGAAACAGCTGCATGAAGAGTGGAAGGACATACAGCACCATAAAGACGTGCCACCAGCAAAACAAGAATAGGACGCATCATCTTACCATTCCTCTGCCGTATGTGAGATACGACACTATCGAGCAATGCATTTGAACTGGAGAGAGAACTATCAAAAAGTTCTTTGAAGTCTCTTAGTTCTGCTTCAATCGGAGTTCTGATGAGTGAGATGCTGTCCATTAATTACACAATTTGAGCACAAAAGTAATAATAAAACGCTGAATACCGTATTTTTTTGTACTTTTACCATGAAAAATTAATTAAATCTATGGATTCAAGTAATAAATTATTTCTTTTAGACGCTTATGCACTGATATACCGGGCATATTACGCCTTTATCAAGAACCCAAGAATCAATTCCAAAGGATTCAACACTTCAGCTATACTGGGTTTTGTAAACACCCTCGAAGAAGTGCTGAAAAAAGAGAATCCCACTCATATAGGAGTAGCCTTCGACCCTGCAGGACCTACCTTCCGCCACGAAGCTTTCGAACAATATAAAGCGCAGCGTGAAGAAACTCCGGAAGCGATCCGCCTTTCCGTGCCTATTATAAAGGATATTATTCGTGCTTACCGCATCCCTATTCTGGAAGTTGCAGGCTACGAAGCCGACGACGTGATAGGTACGCTTGCCACCGAAGCCGGTCGCCAAGGTATCACCACCTATATGATGACTCCCGACAAAGATTACGGGCAGTTGGTAAGCGACAAGGTATTTATGTACCGTCCCAAGCACACAGGAGGTTTCGAAGTGATGGGTGTTGAAGAAGTGAAAGCCAAGTTTGACATTCAGTCTCCGGCACAAGTGATTGACATGCTCGGACTGATGGGCGACTCTTCGGATAATATCCCCGGATGTCCCGGAGTAGGAGAAAAGACTGCCCAAAAACTAATTTCTGAATTCGGAAGCATCGAAAACTTATTAGAGCATACCGACCAACTGAAAGGTGCACTGAAAACAAAAGTGGAAACGAACCGGGAAATGATTACTTTCTCGAAATTCCTCGCCACGATTAAAATCGATGTGCCCATCCAACTTGAAATGGATTCTCTTGTCCGCGAAGAAGCAGACGAAGATTCACTTCGCAGCATTTTCGAAGAACTGGAATTTAGAACGCTCATCGACCGGGTACTAAAAAAAGAGGTTTCCGGAAATGGAATAACCTCCACTCCCAAAAGCAAAGTAGCCACCGGAAAAAGCGCCCCCTCTCCTCTTCCACTTTTTCCCGAAGAAGGAGGCGGAATACAAGGCGATTTGTTTGCGAATTTCACGCCCAATGAGCCGAATGAAGCAAAAAAATCGAATCTAGAGACGTTAGAATCGCAGTCACGTAACTACCAACTCATTGATACAGAGAAGAAAAGAAGAGAAATTATTCAAAAGTTACTTACATCGAAAATTCTCTCATTAGATACGGAAACTACCGGGACCGAACCAATGGATGCCGAATTGGTCGGAATGAGTTTTTCCATTGCCGAAAATGAAGCATTTTATGTTCCTGTTCCATCAGACCGGGACGAAGCGTTAAAAATCGTAAAGGAGTTCCGCCCGGTCTTCGAAAATGAGAATTCGTTAAAAGTCGGACAGAATATCAAGTACGATATGATCGTTCTTCAAAATTATGGTGCAGTAGTAAAAGGTCCGCTTTTCGATACGATGATCGCTCACTATGTTCTTCAACCGGAACTTCGTCATGGCATGGATTACCTGGCAGAAATTTATCTGCATTATCAGACCATCCATATTGACGAACTGATAGGCCCCAAAGGAAAGAATCAGAAGAACATGCGCGACCTCGACCCGAAAGATGTATATCTGTACGCTTGCGAAGATGCGGACATCACTCTGAAACTGAAAAACGTATTGGAGAAAGAGCTGAAAGAGAATGACGCCGAACGTTTATTCTATGATATAGAAATGCCTCTTGTTCCGGTATTAGTCAATATCGAACGGAACGGAGTATTGCTAGACACGGAAGCACTGCAACAATCATCCGCTCATTTCACCGCCCAGATGGAGCAAATCGAAAAAGAAATCTACGAACTGGCCGGTGAGACCTTCAACATCGCTTCACCCAAGCAAGTCGGCGAAGTCTTGTTTGACAAGCTGAAGATTGTAGAAAAAGCGAAAAAGACCAAGACCGGGCAGTATGTCACCTCGGAAGAAGTGCTCGAAAGCCTCCGGCATAAACATCCTGTGGTAGAAAAGATTCTGGAACATCGCGGACTAAAAAAGCTATTGGGCACGTATATCGACGCACTTCCCCTACTTATCAACCCACGCACAGGAAGGGTGCATACCTCTTTCAACCAGACTGTAACCGCTACGGGACGCCTTAGCTCAAGTAACCCGAATTTACAGAATATCCCTATCCGCGACGAGAATGGAAAAGAAATCCGTAAAGCATTCATCCCCGATGAAGGCTGCCTCTTCTTCTCTGCCGACTATTCGCAGATCGAATTACGTATTATGGCACACCTTAGCGAGGATAAGAATATGATCGACGCTTTCCTTAGCAATCACGATATTCATGCTGCCACCGCTGCCAAAATCTATAAGATTGATCTGAAAGATGTAGGTTCCGACATGCGCCGTAAAGCCAAGACTGCCAATTTCGGTATCATCTATGGCATATCCGTATTTGGTCTTGCCGAACGGATGAATGTAGACCGCAAAGAAGCCAAAGAACTAATCGACGGTTACTTTGAAACTTATCCGGGAGTGAAAGCCTATATGGACAAAAGTATTCAGGTGGCCCAAGAAAAAGGTTACGTAGAAACAATTTTCCACCGGAAACGCTTCTTGCCGGACATCAACTCCCGCAATGCCGTTGTACGCGGATATGCGGAACGAAATGCCATCAACGCCCCTATCCAGGGAAGTGCAGCAGATATTATAAAAGTAGCAATGGCACGTATCTATCAACGGTTCCAAACCGAAGGAATACAAGCCAAAATGATCCTGCAAGTACATGACGAATTAAACTTCAGCGTTCCCGTCAATGAAAAAGAGCGCGTAGAAGAAATTGTCATTGAAGAAATGGAGAAAGCATACCGCATGCACGTCCCCTTGAAAGCAGATTGCGGATGGGGCAAAAACTGGCTTGAGGCACATTAAACCAGTAAGTGAATAAAGGCCACCTTAATAAGGAATTGCTATCTTTTAGATACTAATTGCGCAGAGTGACTCCACCTTATCCGGGGTTTCCGCTTACAAAATAGAAGCAAGTATAGGTAATAACATTATTTAACTCATTATCCAGAAAGCTAGAAAAAGGAATCCTTTTTCGACGAAGTGATTCATTCTATATCCGGCAGATTGACTGCCGGATATTTTTTTGTCACCAATCTTGGCAAAAAGCAACTCATCTCCCGCCCCACCTCTTGACATTTTGACAATCTTTTATCTTCTAAAATGCATAAATACCAAATTAATATGTAGATTTGCAGCGTAAAACCAATACATTTGATAGACAAATGAAAGTATAACTCAAAAAATTAAATAGCCATGAAAGCAAAAGTATCTTTAAAAATGTTCGTTTTATCTGCAGCTCTTCTTGTTGTATCGCTTGCTACTTCTGCACGTAGCTACGACAATCAATTGATTTATAATCCAATCGAAGAGAATGGTATGACAGTAGGACAGACCGTTTACAAAATGGACGGAAACACACTTGCCAACTACATGAAGTACAACTACAAGTACGATGACAATAAACGTATGATTGAAAGCGAAGCCTTAAAGTGGAACAGCAGCAAGGACGAATGGGAAAAAGACCTACGCATCAACTATATGTATGAAGGCAAGACCGTTACTACCAATTATTATAAATGGAACGCTAAAAAACAAGCCTACGTACTGGTACCAGAAATGACCGTTACGATGGATAATACAAATATGTAACATAAACTCTCTCTCATTCTAATATTCTAACAAAAAAGATACGCCGCTTCTGCTGAAGAAGTGGCGTATTGCAATTTATAAGGTCTACATTACAAAACAAAGAAACGCTCTTGCAGTTCTTTTAGAAAACTTCGGGAAATCATCAGATCATTCTTATCATGGAAAGGCGGATAAAGCTGGCAACACTTACCATCAATCATTGCCAGATAATTAACATTTACAATAGCCGATTGGCTAATCTGCACAAAAGCTTGTGAATAACTGATAATATCTTCTGCTTTTGTATTCCGTTTCAAATTCAGGCGAGTCTGATTAAACAAGACTACCTGCCATTGACGTTTGTCTTTCAGATACTCAAAAAAGCCGATTTCTTCCAGGCGTAAAAGCTTGAAACCCGTCACTGTACTAATCATAAACATGCCCTGTTGTGGCATTAATGCACTGATAGAAGAGGCAAAAGAAGGCAAAAGAGGAAGCGAAGCAGAGGTCATCGCCTTCCGGTAACGCTCCATAATCACTTTCAGGTCTTCCGCTTCAAAAGGCTTTAACAGGAAGTCGAAAGCCGACTCACGCAATGCCTGAAGCAAGTATTTATCATAAGAGGTGTAAAACACCACCTTCATATCCCACAAAATATCCTCTCTAATTTCACTTAGCAGGTTAAGCCCCAATATATCCGGAAGCTCCACATCGAGAAACAATAAATCCGGATGCAACTCCATAATCATCTTTTTACCCTTTGCACCATTTCCTGCAATTCCTTTTACTTCAAATTCACGATAGGGCTCTAACTCGCGGCGCAAAGCATCAATCGCTGTACGTTCATCGTCAACGATGACTACCTTATACTTTTCTTCTGTCTCCATCATAAATCATAAGAAAAACGAAACGGGATATATACCGACACTTGCGTACCGGTTTGTCCATCGCTTCTGTTGGTTATATCAAAACGTATTTTATCACTCTTGTTCTTTGTATTCAGTAATTGAATGGTCTGATACAACACTTTCAATCCTGTACCAGTACCCCGTGTGGCGGAAACTACCTGCGGGAGATACCCGCGTCCGTTGTCGGTAACCGTTATACGAATCCCATTTGTTTCACGGGAAACATATACACTTAGTTCCTTTTTTCCGTCCTTTCCCGCCAGTCCATGCTTAATCGCATTTTCTACCGGAATTTGTACAATCATAGAAGGAATCATGATGCGGGTTGCATCCAATCCGTCCTCCACTGTGACTGTCGCAACAAAATCTTCCCCCACACGCCCGCGCTCCAATTCGATGTATGTACGCACGAAATCCAGTTCATCTTGCAAGAACACACTCAACTTCTCGGTCAGTTCGAGGCTCCGACGAAGATACTTCACCAGCTCCATCAGATTATGTTTCACCTCTTCCGAGCCGTTAAACTGGTTGATTTCACGTCCCAATACATTAAAAGTGAAATGAGGAGAAATACGGCTCCGCAAGTTCTCCATGCGAACCCGGTTGATTTGTTGGAAGAAACGCTGACGAAGAAACTCCCTCTTTTTACGCATATACCAGACAACCACCACTACTCCCGCCACAAGCAGCACGCAGACAAGCACCCAGATAAATACGCTCAATTTGAGCACCCTCATCTCTCCTGCCTGTCGCTGAATCTGCATTTCTTTACGAAGCACGATTGTATCTTGCCGGTAGCGCATATCCAGTTCGGCAACACGCATCTGTACTCGTTCGCTACGAATGGAATCATCCAGATGACAATCGCGTTTCAGATACTCATAGGCATGACGGTAATCACCAATCTGCTCAAAATAATGTTGTAGATACTGATTGCGTATAGTCAGCATATTAGCGTCAAGATGACCGACAGGAGCAGTCCGGGCAATCATTGTTTTCGCTTGAGCTATATTTCCTTTCTTCAATGCCAGTTCAATCATCTGGGTTTCGATGTAATGTACAGCCGAGTTATGCTGTATATCGGAGAAGAACCGATAACTCTCGTCCAGACAGGACTGTGCGGAGTCCAGTTTGTCAGTCAGCAGGTACAATTCTCCCAGGTTTACTTTGATAAAATTCTGTTCAAACACCATCTGCGGATAAGAAGAGACGAGCACATTGGCCCTGCGCATATATTTCAAGGCTTCTTGATAGTCTTTCCGGTAATAATAATGATTACCGCGATTGTTGAGATAAGTCCATCGTTCGCTCACGTTCATTTCATCGAAATACTGTCCGGCCAATTCATAGTAATGATTGGATAAATCGAAATCCCGCAGTTCCATGTAGGTTTGCCCTAATCCGTAGTAGACAGGGAATTTCGCGTGCTCGGACAAGTTTAGCGAATCACAGAGAAACAGGGCACGACGATAATACGAAGCAGTGTGCGCCAAGTCACTGCGATGCAGGTAGGCATCAGCAGTATTGATACAAATATCCGGGAGCAGGTGCAGTTTCTTTCCTTTCAGACGATATTCGTAGGCTTTCTTATAGTCGGTAATTGCAGAATCAGGGCGGTTCAGTTGCATCCACACGTTGCCTTCGATATTATAAACATCGGATAATACATCATTCCATTGGGGAGATTGGAGAGATTGGGAAGCATTGCGGGAAAATTCCTTTACCCGACGGTTGTAATAGAGTATAGAATCAAAATCGGAAGAGACAAAGAATGTTTTCCCATAAAGGGCAAGCAGACGATAGTAGACCTGGGAATCTTGCGCCTGTGTCAGTGCGTCAAGCACCTGTGAGCGGGAATAATGCACATTGGAAAACAAAGAATCCTGTATACGAACTTCCAGAGAATCAACCAACACCTGTTCGCACGAAGAGTTATTGCGGTGTCTATCAGCATATCCGCAACTCAACAACATCAACAACCCCAACAGTCCAAATAGTTTCATAGCAGTCTTCCGATTCATCAGTCCCCTTATTCATGTCATGTTTTGAATGTGACAAAAATACATTATTTATCCTGAATCCCAGCGAATTTTATTATTTTTTTTAATACCTTTGTGCCCATATAAATATGAGTAACTGACCTAATGAGTCCACTGAACTTCACCCACATTTTGACACAGGCAGTCGATGAGCTATCGGAAAGCGAATCTTATAAAGGACTGTTTCATCAGCACAAAGATGGCGAACCACTGCCCTCTGCTAAAGTCTTGTATGAAATTATTGAGCTTTCACGCTCCATTCTCTTCCCCGGATATTACGGAAATTCTACTATTAACAGCCGGACAATTAATTATCACATCGGCGTCAACATTGAGAAATTGTTTGATTTACTTTGTGAGCAAATCCTGGCCGGATTGTGTTTTAGCACTTCCATAGAGGGGAAATGCAACGTCTGCTCCGACTCGAAACGGGAAGAGGCAGCACGTCTTGCTGCTAAATTCATCAGTAAGCTACCTGCCATGAGAAGAATATTGGCAACCGATGTGGAAGCCGCCTATAACGGCGATCCGGCTGCCGAAAGTTATGGAGAGGTAATTTTCTGCTATCCGGCCATTAAAGCGATCAGCAATTACCGTATCGCGCATGAACTGCTGGAACTGGGTGTTCCTTTGATTCCCCGCATCATCACGGAGATGGCGCATAGCGAAACGGGAATTGATATCCATCCGGCCGCAAAGATTGGCACTCACTTCACTATCGACCACGGTACGGGTGTCGTTATCGGTGCCACGAGTATTATCGGAAATAACGTCAAGCTATATCAGGGCGTCACTCTGGGAGCCAAGAGTTTCCCGCTGGATGCCGACGGAAAACCAATCAAGGGAATCCCCCGCCATCCGATCCTGGAAGACAATGTGATTGTTTATTCCAACGCCACTATTTTGGGAAGAATCACCATCGGGCGTGATGCAACCGTAGGCGGTAATATCTGGGTAACGGAGAATGTTCCTGCAGGAGCAAGAATCGTACAAACTAAAGCAAAAAAATAAAATCAAAAGAATCTATATGAGCGAACAATTCGAGATGATAGCCAAGACTTTCCAGGGACTGGAAGAGATACTTGCAGAAGAACTGACAGCATTAGGAGCCAACGACATTCAAATAGGACGCCGCATGGTTTCATTCACAGGAGATAAACGTATGATGTATAAGGCGAATTTTTGCCTTCGCACCGCCATCCGTATCCTGAAACCAATTAAAAACTTTACAGCCAAAGATGCCGATGAGGTTTATAATCAAATACAGGCTATTCCATGGGAAGAATATCTCGATGTGAACAAGACGTTCGCTATCGATGCAGTAGTATTCAGTGATGAGTTCCGCCATTCGAAATTCGTTTCGTATAAGGTGAAAGATGCGATTGTGGATTATTTCCGTGATAAAACAGGAAAACGTCCGTCGGTACGTATCAACAATCCGGATGTACTTCTGAATATTCATATTGCACAGACTACCTGTACGTTGTCTTTGGACTCGTCCGGAGAATCACTTCACCGTCGCGGTTATCGCCAGGAAGCAGTAGTAGCCCCGTTAAATGAGGTATTGGCTGCCGGCATGATTCTAATGACCGGATGGCGCGGAGAATGTGATTTGATCGACCCGATGTGTGGTTCGGGTACTATCCCTGTTGAAGCGGCACTGATTGCTAAGAATATCGCTCCGGGAGTATTCCGTAAAGGATTTGCTTTTGAGAAATGGGTAGATTTCGATGCGGATATGTTCGATGAGATTTACAATGATGACAGTCAGGAGCGCGAATTTGCTCATAAGATTTACGGATACGATAACAATCCGAAAGCTAATGAGATTGCGACTCATAATATAAAAGCTGCCGGTGTATCGAAAGACATCGTGTTGAAGCTGCAGCCGTTCCAGCAGTTTGAACAGCCGCAGGAGAAGTCGATTATCATCACTAACCCGCCATACGGTGAACGTATTTCCACTAATGATTTGCTTGGACTTTATCAGATGATCGGTGAACGTCTGAAACATGCGTTTGTAGGAAACGAGGCATGGGTGCTTTCTTATCGGGAAGAGTGTTTCGACCAGATTGGCTTGAAGGCAAGCCAGAAAGTTCCTTTGTTCAATGGACCGTTGGAGTGTGAATTCCGCAAATATGAGATTTTTGACGGAAAATACAAAGAGTTCAAGAGCCAGGAAGAGGGAGAAGAAAAGAAAGAGGCTGAAGGAGAACAGGCTCCAAGATTCAGAGAAAGAAAAGAATTTAAGCCACGCCGCGAAGGTGAGTTCAAACCGCGTCGGGATGGCGAATCCAGACCTCGCAGAGAGGGAGAATACAAGCCACGTAGAGAAGGTGGTGAGTTCAAAGCTGGTGATGGAAGAGATAGAAAGCCACGGGGAGAATTCCGCGGAGGAAGAGATTCAAGAGGACCGAGAGAGTTTAAAGGGAATCGGGAGCCGAGGATTCCGAAGAAGGAAGAGGAATAAACAATTCTAATTCCAACAACTTATTCACCCTGTAATTCGCTAGTTAATAATTAATTAAAAACTTGAAGTTCCAAATTGGAACTTCAAGTTTACACCATAGTTCTAATGTTCAGTCACAAATTGGAACCTGTCTAAACAAAAAAAGATGGATGATATAGCCATTATAGAAAACAAAATATACGAAATCAGAGGGCAAAAAGTTATGCTTGACTTTGATTTGGCAGAAATGTATGGAGTTGAGACTAAACGCCTCAAGGAACAAGTACGTCGTAATATTGAACGCTTTCCTGCTGAATTCATGTTCGAGCTAACAAAAGAAGAAGTTGCAATTTCAAGGTCGCAAATTGCGACCTTGAAAACAGGACAAGGATATAACATCAAATATCTTCCGTTTGCATTTACTGAATATGGTATAGTTATGTTATCCAGCGTCCTCAAATCCAAGACCGCTGTGGAAGTAAATATCAATATTATCCGTGCTTTTGTACGTATGCGCCAATATCTTCTATCCAATGTACCTAAAAAGGAGTTGGAAGAATTAAAACAACGCATCGAATATCTCGAAGAAGATATTACTTCTGATAGGGAAAGTTACGAAAAACAATTTGACGACCTATTTAATGCCTTTGCTAAAATAAGTGCAATTATCCAATCAAGACAGACTCCCTTGGACAGAGTAAAAATAGAAGGATTTAAAAACAAATAATAAAGAAAAGAGCAATGAGTAAAATTGGAAAAAGAGCCATGCTTTTATTGTTGGCACTACCAATCGGATTCAATGTTATGGCACAAGAAACCAAAAAGCCGACACTGGAAGAATTGATTCCGGGTGGCGAGAGTTACCGCTATGCAGACAACCTGTACGGACTGCAATGGTGGGGTGACGAATGTATCAAGCCGGGCGTAGATACCCTTTATTCGATTCAACCCAAAACGGGGAAAGAAACAATGGTTATCACTCGTGAACAGATCAACAAAGTGCTTGAAGAGAACAAGGCAGGAAAGTTATCACACTTGTATTCCGTCAGTTTCCCATGGGCCGATAAGCCACAAATGCTATTCACGATAGCAGGAAAGTTCATTGTATATGATTTCAAGAGCAATCAAGTTGTCAGCACTCTCAAAACAAAAGACGGAGCGGATAATGAAGACTATTGCGCAGCCAGTGGAAACGTAGCATACACGATAGGTAACAATCTATATGTGAACGAAAAAGCGGTAACCAATGAACCCGAAGGCATCGTTTGCGGGCAAACAGTACACCGCAATGAATTCGGTATCAACAAAGGCACTTTCTGGAGCCCGAAAGGTAACCTGCTCGCTTTCTACCGTATGGACGAGAGCATGGTGACACAATACCCGCTTGTAGACATCACTGCACGCGTAGGCGAAGTGAACAATGTACGTTATCCGATGGCAGGCATGACGAGCCATCAGGTAAAAGTGGGTATTTACAATCCTGCCACAGGCAAAAGCATTTATCTGAACGCAGGTGATCCCACAGACCGTTATTTCACCAATATCAGCTGGTCACCGGATGAAAAAAGCCTCTACCTGATTGAAGTAAACCGTGACCAGAACCACGCCAAACTTTGCCGGTACAACGCAGAAACAGGAGAGCCGATGGGCGTTCTCTACGAAGAAATGCATCCTAAATACGTGGAGCCACAAAACGCAATCGTATTTTTGCCGTGGGACCCTACCAAGTTCATCTATCAAAGTCAGCGTGACGGCTACAATCATCTTTATCTCTTTGATGCCGATGCAGCCAACATGAAAGGTGAAACTTATAACAGCGCCAACGGTGGTACTTATTTCCAGGCCGGCAAAGTCAAACAACTGACCAAAGGCAACTGGCTGGTCAGCGACGTCCTGGGATTCAACACAAAGCGTAAAGAAATCATCTTCACAGCCGTAGAAGGCTTGAGAAGCGGACATCTCGCTGTAAACGTGAGCAATGGAAAAATAAGCCAACCGTTCGAGAACTGCAAAGAAAGCGAACATAGCGGCATGCTTAGCGCTTCCGGCACTTATCTTATCGACCGTTATTCAACAAAAGACCAGCCTCGCATCATCAACCTGGTAGACACCAAAAACTTCAAAGAAACAGCCAATCTGCTGACTGCTGAAAACCCTTACGAAGGCTACCAAATGCCAAGCATCGAAACCGGAACAATCAAAGCGGCAGACGGCACCACCGACCTGCATTATCGCCTGATGAAACCGGCAAACTTTGACCCGGCCAAGAAATATCCCGTCATCGTATACGTCTACGGAGGTCCTCACGCGCAATGCGTCACCGGAGGATGGCAGAACGGCGCACGCGGATGGGACACATACATGGCAGGTAAAGGCTATATCATGTTCACCATCGATAACCGTGGCAGCAGCAACCGTGGACTGGCATTTGAAAATGCCACCTTCCGCCGTCTTGGCATCGAAGAAGGTAAAGACCAGGTAAAAGGCGTTGAATTCCTGAAATCCCTCCCCTACGTAGACAGCGAACGCATCGGCGTACACGGATGGAGCTTCGGAGGACACATGACTACCGCCCTGATGCTTCGTTACCCGGAAATATTCAAAGTAGGCGTTGCCGGAGGCCCGGTAATCGACTGGGGGTATTATGAAGTGATGTACGGCGAACGCTATATGGATACACCGGAAAGCAACCCAGAAGGCTACAAAGAATGTAACCTGAAAAACCTTGCCGGCCAACTGAAAGGTCACCTATTGATTATTCACGACGACCACGACGACACCTGCGTGCCACAGCACACCCTGTCGTTCATGAAAGCTTGTGTAGATGCCCGCACTTATCCCGACCTGTTTATCTACCCGTGCCACAAGCACAACGTAGCAGGACGCGACCGTGTACATCTGCATGAGAAAATCACCCGGTACTTTGAGCAGAACCTATAAAACTGACAAAGACACCACCGTATCCATACAAATCATAGATA
>ENA-OWPJ01001094-OWPJ01001094.1-human-gut-metagenome-genome-assembly--contig:-NODE-1094-length-13725-cov-3.17162_pt1 | contig 13725 bp, 15 predicted proteins | sample MGYA00248264_ERZ651846 | MGnify/ENA primary metagenome ERZ651846 (study PRJEB26924, sample SAMEA4378271) | human gut metagenome | biome: human gut; feature: human-associated habitat; material: faeces...
AATCTATCTATATATCAGAAAAAACGCAAAAAAAAGAGGAATTAGCCTTTGATTTCCATTCAATAGCTATATTCCTGATTTTTGTTTTTGTCAATACCCTTAACTTATTGGCATTGGTTCATTTCTTCTCTTTTTTTATATTATATAACACTTTCTCTTGTATAATCTGTCAGGGTATCTGGCAGTTTTTCTAATAGATCATGGACACGATAGGTATGATCTACGATTGCTTGAAGTTCTTGATCCTGCATACCAATCAGCTGTACAAATTGTACTTTGCCATTTGGGGTATCAATTTCGCCTGCTTCATCTAAGGTAGTGATAAAGCCTGTAATCTTACTTTCAGCTTTTACATCCATACCGGTTTTCTGCCCTGTATAGATATATTCTTCAGGTTGAAAGATATCACCATGTTGAAAGGTTTCTCTGGCTAATGCCTGAAGGATACCACAGATGCCTTTGATTTCAGCTTCATCATCAGATAAACCTGCTTTTTTTAGTTTTAAGGTCAACTCAAAGCCATAACCGCTATATTCTTTATTTTCAAATTCTTTTTCATACAGCTCACTAAAACCATAGGTTACAAAGTGATAATAATCACTTGCTTCATAAATACTGATACCTTGTAAAGGATCATTGCCGCCTAATCGCCATGGAATCAAAACACCATAGTGTCTGGGATCCTTCTGATCTGGATAAAGCTTTTCAAAAGCTTGTGTAATTGCATGCCATCCAGTTGCATCCAATTCTTCATCTTTTACTTCTTCAACAGCAGGTTGTATTTCTTTTTTCGCTTTTTTCTTAGAAAACAGTCCCATAAGCTCCTCCTTATTTCTGATGAACCATATGTTCATCAATCAGTTGTTGAATATAAGCAGCGTCTGGATCGATATAAATAGTTTTATAGGTACTTAAAGATACAAAGCTGCCTTTACTGCCAGGTATTTTTTTCAATTGTTTTACTAAACAGTAATTCACAGGAACACTGGATGAAAAACGTCCTTTGCTATACCATGCCGCAAGCATGGCAGCATCACGAATCAACTGTTCATCTGGATCAGGGGTTGTGATAATCACATGGGCACCATGTAAATCTTTGGCATGAAACCATGTATCATTCTTTCTTCCAAGCTTCCATGTAACATATTCATTTTGCAGGTTGTTTTTTCCCAGATACAATGTAACGTCTTCAAACTGAAATGTATCATAATGGGGCAGTTCCTGTTTCTTCTTTTTACGTATCCGGCTCTTATATGCTTTTACATAGCCTTGTTTTGCCAGTTCTTCACGAATTTCGATGGCATCTTGTATACCAGCTTGCTCCAGTTGTACTTCCATAGCTTCAAAGTAGCGGATTTCTTTTTCACACAGTTCGATCTGTTCATTTAAAATACTCTGTGCACGTTTAAATTTATGGTATTTTTGATAAAATTTATTTGCATTGGTTTTTAAATCAAAACGCATATCAATCGGAATTTTTACATCTTCACCGGTTTCAAAAGAGGGAAGTACAATCGTTTTTTCTTTTTGCAGCGTATGTTGATAGGCAAATAATAAATCACCGTATTCACGATATTTATCGCAATCCAGTGCTTCTTTTAGACTTTGCTTCAGTTTTGGAAGCTTAGATTCATTTTTTCTTAATTCTTTACGACACGCTTTGAATAAATCTCCGCTTTGTTGTTTGATCCGCACTTTTTCTTCTTTATGATAAAATAAAATATCCATACCTTTCATCAAAGGGTACACACGATAATGTGCTCCTAAATGAAGCAAAGGAATACAATGGAAAAACATATTGTCCTCAACATCACTGATATATAATTGATTTGATGATGCAATTTCCTGCATGACTTCATCAAATGATTGACCTTGTTTTATACGATATTGCATTTCTTTACTCAACAATGGAGAAAATCCGTGAAACTGTTTTGTGAAAGATTCTTCAAGATCAAATGCTTCATGATGAAAGGGATCTTGTTTCCCAACATGGGGTGCAGGTAATACATAAGCTGCCCCAGGATGAATGGTACGACTATTGTTTTCAAAAGGCGGAATACGCTTTAGCGCATCAATAATGCGCATGTCCTCATCGACTAATACCACATTGGCATATTTGCCCATGAGCTCTACATAAAAATGTTTTACATGGATATCGCCCATTTCATTTCTGGCTTCAATTTCCATATGCAGGATACGATCTAATCCAATTTGTTCCATAGAACGAATAATACCACCATCTATCTGTTTTCTTAACAGCATCACAAAATTACCCGGAACTTCCAGCGTTGTATAAGATTCCTTCGTGATATTGATACGGTTATATACACTATGTAAAGAAATCATCAGTTTTTGATTACCTTGTTGTGTACGAAGGGTAAAAAGTAATTCCGTATCACTAACTGCCTGAATCTTTAAAATCTTTGCAGGTAGACAGGTATTGATTTCATGATACAGCTGTCTTAATAATAAACCATCTAATGCCATTTTCTCACCTCAATGCTCCTATTATAACATAAAAATGAAAATCTTTATGAAACTTGTTTGACATTGATGGTTCCAGCTAGTAAAATGTTTATAAAGATGTTGAGAGGTGAGCGTATGAAGAAAGGATTGTTGATCATCATCAGTGGCCCAAGTGGTGTTGGAAAAGGTACTATTCGAAGCTACTTTATGAATGATGAATCACTGAAACTGGCTTATTCCATATCTATGACGACAAGAAGTCCTAGAGTTGGTGAAAAAGACGGTGTTGATTACATATTTACAACGAAAGAAGCGTTTGAGGAAGCTATCAAGAACGGGGAACTGCTGGAATGGGCAGAATTTGTAGGTAACTATTATGGTACGCCTATGGAGGAAGTTGAAAAACTTCGTAATGAAGGTAAAAATGTTTTACTGGAAATTGAAGTACAGGGTGCAACGCAGGTGCGTGAGAAATGTCCTGACGCATTAACGATCTTTATCATACCACCAAACATGGAAGAATTGGAAAAACGTATCCGTGGTAGAAGAAGTGAACCAGAAGAAATCGTACAGCAGCGTTTAGCAAAAGCCAGCAAAGAAATGAAGATGATGGATAATTACAAGTATATTGTATGTAATGATGATCCAAAACTGGCTGCTGATTTGATTAGTTCTATTATTAAACGCCATATGGAAACAGAAGAGTAAACGAAAGTTGGAGTAGTGATCTGCTCCTTTTTTTGTGAATGAACATAGAAAAAACCGATGAATTTCATCGGTTTTCTTTACGTGTATTATACAATACCCTGATCAATCATAGAATCTGCGACTTTGATGAATCCAGCAATGTTTGCCCCAGCCATATAGTTGTCTGGCATGCCATATTCTTCAGCAGTTTTAGAAACTGTATCAAAGATGTTTTCCATAATGCCTTTTAATTTTTCATCAACTTCTTCAAATGTCCAGCTTAAACGTGCTGAGTTCTGTGACATTTCAAGTCCTGAAGTTGCGACGCCACCTGCATTGCTTGCTTTACCTGGGGCATATAAAATCTTGTTTGCCTGTAAAACTTCAATGGCTTCTGGTGTTGTCGGCATATTGGCACCTTCACATACAGCGATGACACCATTTTTTACCAATGTTTCTGCGTCTTCTTTTTTCAATTCATTCTGTGTAGCACAAGGTAATGCGATATCGCATGGTACATTCCAAATGCTTTCTTTAGCGTGGAAAGTAGCACCTTCAACTTTTTCAGCATATTCATGAATTCTGCCACGTTTTACTTCTTTGATTTCTTTCATTACATCTAAGTTGATGCCGTTTTCATCTACAACATATCCACTAGAATCACTCATTGCGATAACTTTTGCGCCTAATGTCATAGCTTTTTCTGCGGCATAGATAGCAACATTGCCACTACCTGAAACAACCACGTTCTTACCTTCAAATGATAAGCCTTTGTTTTTTAACATCGCATTTGTGAAGTAACATAAGCCATAACCGGTAGCCTGTGTTCTTGCTAAAGAACCACCCCAGTTTAAACCTTTACCAGTTAATACACCAGTAAATTCATTACGGATACGTTTGTATTGTCCAAACATATAACCGATTTCACGTCCGCCAACACCGATATCTCCAGCAGGTACATCGGTATCTGGTCCGATATATTTACATAATTCAGTCATGAAACTCTGGCAGAAACGCATGACTTCTGCGTCACTTTTACCTTTTGGATCAAAGTCACTTCCACCTTTTCCACCGCCCATAGGCAGTCCAGTCAGACTGTTTTTAAAGATCTGTTCAAATCCTAAGAATTTGATAATACTGATGTTTACGCTTGGATGGAAACGAAGTCCACCTTTATAAGGTCCAATTGCGGAATTGAATTCCACACGGTATGCACGATTCACCTGTACCTTTCCAGAATCATCGACCCATGGAACACGGAAGATGATTTGTCGTTCTGGCTCAATAATTCGTTCAAATACACCTTTTTCTATATACTCTGGATGTTTTTCAACAACTTTCTCAAGAGAAAGCATTACTTCATCCACAGCTTGAATGAATTCTGCGTCATTTGGGTTGCGTTTACGAACTGCTTCTTTTACGAAATCTAATTTAGCCATACAATTTCCTCCTTTAGCCTGCCTATATTATAAACGCAAATTACAAAAATGAAAATAAAAAATTTAATTTTTTCATATTTTATGAAAATATATTCATTCATAATGAAAAATATAACCAGAATCTATCGTAATATTGCGACTTTTTTTATGTTTTCTACATTGTATATTATGTATGGTGATAAAGATGAATGCAAGTGAAATGAGGGAACAGCAGCTATGTGAAGTTATAAGAGTACATATGGAGGAAGCAGATACCAAACGATTATTTTATCTAGGTATTTATGAAGGTGCAATCATCAGGCTGATACAAAAAGCGCCCCTTCAAGATCCTTATCTGTTTTATGTACAGGGAACACATCTGATTTTAAGAAAGCAGGATGCACAAAGAATTGAGGTGAAATGTTTATGAAGGAATATACAATTGCTTTTGTAGGAAATCCCAATGTTGGAAAAAGTGCATGGATCAATGCATTAAGTGATGCAGATTTTAAAGTCGGCAACTGGCCTGGTGTAACAGTAGAGCGTAAAGAGGCAACCATCAAATACCATGGGAATCTATATCATCTGATTGATTTGCCTGGCTGTTACAGCTTGAATAAACAAGAAAATGAAGAACGTATTACCAGTGATTTTCTTCAAAAGGAACAGGTTGATCTGATTGTGAATGTTGTGGATGCTAGTAATCTTTCTCATAACCTGTATCTAACGCTGTTGTTAAGGGAACTACAGATTCCCATGCTGATCATTTTTAACTTTATGGATGTAGTAGAAAAGTGTGCCATACATATCGACCATACCAGAATTTCCAAGCGTTTACAGATACCGATTCTGTGTGTGAGCGCATTTCGTAAAAAAGATAAACAACTTGTTTGGGATGCCATTTGTACACAGATTCATCAGGATGGATTTTATTATCCATTATTATCTAATGAAGATGTAGAAATCTATGTGCATGTATATAACTATCTGGATGATCATTTACCATCCTATGTTACATGGAATGAGCAACATCGTCATGTATTTACCTTACAGGTTTTAAAACAGGAGGAAACAGCATGGAAACAGTTGGAGGGATGGCAAATAGATCTGGAAGCTATCAAAGCACTGTCACAGGGAATGAATAAAGAGCGTATAGAAAAAAGCCGGTATCATGTGATAGCTTCTTTAATGAATTATGTAGAAGAAGATGAACAAAAGCGATTTGCTTTTACACGGAAAATAGATCGTATCCTGCTGCATAAATATTTTGGTCTGCCACTTTTTTTTGTGATCTTTACGTTTCTTTTATTATTTGTTTTTCAATTCAGTGCACCATATAATGCACTCATAGACTTTTTGATAAATGATATCTTGAAAAAATATCTTGCCCACGCAATTCTATCGTTTCCTATCGCATTTCAACATCTTTTGCTGGATGGTATATTAGCAGGGGTAGGTGGTGTATTGACCTTTGTGCCTTTAATGGCAATTCTGTATATGGTGTTATCCATTTTGGAAGAAAGCGGCTATATGAGCAGAATTGCTTTTCTATTAGACCGTATGATGCATACCTTTCATCTAAGTGGAAAAAGTTTTGTGTCATTATTATTAGGCTTTGGCTGTAATGTACCAGCCATTTATGCGACAAGAACTTTGGATAATGAACATCAAAAACGTTTAACCGCTGTCTTAGTACCCTTTATGTCCTGTGGTGCCAGACTTCCAGTCTATGTATTATTTGCATCTGCTTTCTTTCCACATAAAGCTTCTTTGATGATATTGAGTGTATATGGCATTGGCATCCTGATTGCCTTGATTCTGGCCTTTCTTTTAAGTAAACAGGAAGCATTTAAAGAGGATGGACTATTCGTTTTAGAGCTGCCAAACTATCATATGCCTAATTTTCATGTGGTATTTCATAAGGTCAAAGAAGAAGTGAAAAACTATGTAAAAAAAGCCTTTGGTATCGTCTTATGGGCAATGGTAATTTTATGGGGAATCAGTTATTTTCCAACTGGTAATTTATCTGAAAGCTATATGGCAACATTTGCGAAAACGGCCGCTCCCATTTTTGAACCGGCAGGATTTGGAAATCGTTGGGAATGTGTGGCATCGTTACCAGGAGGAATCATCGCCAAAGAAACCATCGTTGGCTATTTTGGAACAGTGTTAGAAGGAGATAAAGACGCAAAACCAGCGCCAATTGATTTAGAAAAAGATATACAATCCATCAAAGAGGAAACCCTGCATGCTATCAAAAGCAGTATTCACGATACGTTCTTTCCAAATGTAAAATTAAAATCTCAAGATCAGGGTGCTGTGATCGCTGTAAAAAACCTATGGCAGGATAAATACGCAAATTTAAGAGCTTTTTGTTTTATGGTATATGTATTACTATCTATTCCATGCATTATGACTTTACAAGCGCTCTATCATGAATATGGTAAAAAAATGTTGGCATTATCCATTGCGATGATGATCATCATTCCTTATGGCGTAGCAGTATTTTTATTTCAGTTCTTTTCATTTCTTTTATAATGTGATATCGTAAAAAAGTAATAAGAAATGAGGGAAGCATATGAAACTATTATTTAAACAAAGAATATTTAGCTGGTTTGACAGTTATGATATCTATAATGAAAATGGAGAAACGCTGTTTCAGGTAGAAGGAAAACTGTCCTGGGGACATAAATTATTGATCTATGATCAGATGCATTTACAGATTGGAGAAGTAAAAGAAGAAGTATTGACACTTTTACCAAAATTCATCCTATATGATCATGGTATAGAGATTGGAAAGATTGAAAAAGAATTTACATTCTTTCGTCCAAAATTTCATCTGACATGTAACGATTGGCGTGTAGAAGGTGATTTTATGGAATGGGATTATACCGTCTTAAATGATACACGTATTATTATGCAGGCTTCAAAAGAACTGTTTCACTTCAGCGATACTTACGTTTTGGATATTGAAAGAGATGAGGATGCCTTACTATGTTTGATGATCGTACTGGCAATTGATGCAGCGAAATGTTCAAGAGGTGATTAAGATAGATGGCAAACAGTTGTTAGAACGAATAGAAAATGGTGTGCTGCCTTATATATGAATGGATTTACCTGAAGAATGTGGTTATATATCTATCTATAAAGCATGAGTAACGAGAAATCGTTACTTTTTGTTTAAAATCAAATAAAAAAAGTCTATAATAAAGAAGTATAAAAATTTTTAAAGGAGATTTTCTATGGCAAGAGTTAGCGAAATGTTTATGCAGCAATTATCTGACATGCATGTTATGGATATCAAAGATCCAATCGTATTCGTTGTGGATATGATCAATGGCTTTATCCATGAAGGCGCATTGGCAGATGAGGCAATCAATGAAATCACGCAGAATATCATAGAGGTATTAGAAGCACTGGATACCCGTAATATCTTTATCGCAGATGCACATCCACCAAAAACAAGAGAGTTTCTATCATTTCCATCTCATTGTGTGATTGGCACAAGGGAAAGTGAAGTAGTCGAAGAACTACAGCCATATATTCATGAACTATTTCATAAAAACAGTACCAATACATTTACCTGTATGGATTTTCAATCTTTTATTGAAGAAAAACGTTTGGATGCTTATCAGGATATCATCATAATGGGATGTTGCAGTGATATTTGTATCTTACAGTTTGCGCTTTGTTTAAATGCGTGGTTCAATGAGCATAATATGGTTGATCATCGTATCATCATTCCAGTGAATACCATAGATACATATCATATAGAAGGCATCCATGATGCATATAGCTGTAACGAATTTGCAATCGCAAATATGAAAGCCAATGGAATCCTTATGGTGAAAAGTTTAAGAGAGGGGAAATAAACATGAATAGTTTAGATTATAAATTTGATTTTCGTGATGAACGCAACTTAAGTCTTGTCATGGACTTTTATGAACTCACAATGAGTCAGTGTTATTTTAATTCTGATCATCGTGATCGTATAGTAACGTTTGATTTATTTTATCGTAAAAATCCAGATGAAGGCGGTTATGCGGTATTTGCGGGATTGGAAGAAGTGATTGGATATATTCAGAATCTTCATTTTGAAGATGAGGACATTGCTTATCTTCGTTCATTACATAAGTTCAGTGAACCGTTTTTAAATTATCTGCGTCACTTTATTTTTACAGGAGATATTTATGCAATCAAAGAAGGGACACCTGTATTTCCATATGAACCTTTGATTCGTGTAAAAGCGAAAATCATAGATGCACAATTGATTGAAACAGCAATGCTATTATGTATCAATCATCAGACTTTGATTGCCACAAAGGCTAGAAGAATCGTAAAAGCCGCAAAAGGCAGGGCTATCATGGAATTTGGTGCTCGCCGTGCGCATAATTTTGACTCCGCAAACTATGGGGCACGTGCTGCTTATATTGGAGGTGTTGCAGGGACTGCGACAACCTATGCCGGTCAAAAGTTTGGTATGCCGGTACTTGGTACTATGGCACATTCTTTTGTCCAGTCTTTTGACAGTGAATATGAAGCTTTTTTAGCGTATGCGAAAACCTATCCAGACAGCTGTACTGTGCTTTTAGATACCTATGATACATTAAACAGTGGATTGATCAATGCGATACGTGTCGCAAAAGATTATTTAGAACCTAATGGCTATCGTATGCAGGGAGTACGAATTGATAGTGGTGATATGGCTTATTTATCAAAGAAAATTCGTAAAGCTTTGGATGAGGCAGGAATGCAGGACTGTAATATTGTCGTATCCAATTCTTTAGATGAATACCTGATTAAATCATTGATCGATCAGGGAGCACAGATCAACAGCATGGGTGTTGGGGAAAATTTAGTATGTAGTAAATCAGCACCAGTATTTGGTGGGGTTTATAAAATGAGCTCCGTGTATGAAAATGGAGAAATGATTCCTAAAATCAAGGTAAGTGAAAATGTAGAAAAGGTGACCAATCCAGGCTTTAAAGACTTATATCGTATTTATGATAAAGAAAGTGGCAAAGCGATTGGTGATTTGATGACGCTTCATGGAGAAGTGATAGATCCCAAAAAAGACTTAACGATCTATCATCAGATGAACAGCTGGAAGAATAAGACTATTCCAGGAGGCAACTATATTGTGAAAGATTTATTAGAACCAATTTTTGTAGAAGGACAATTGGTATATGATGTCCCAAAACTTGAAGAAATCCGTGCATATAGTGAACAAGAATTTCAATGTATGTGGGATGAAATCTTACGTTTTGAATATCCGCAGACTTATTATGTGGACTTAAGCAAAAAGCTGCTGGATTTAAAATTGAAAATGTTGGAGGATGTAAAACATGGATAAAAAAGAGACTTTCTTAAAGCGGGTCTTCCATATTTGTGTATTGATTTATGCCATTACACTGGTATTTAGTTTTTATAGAGGCATTACAAATGAGGATTGGAATGCTGTTGGAATGAGCTTTGTGGCTATTTTAACCCCATTGATCGTACCTGTAGCATTTAAAATATTTCATTTTCAACCAGTATATGAAATCTATATCGTATCTACGATATTTACCTACTTTGCGTCTTTGATTGGCAGTGGATTCCACTGGTATTCTTATACCGGATTTGATAAAGTACTGCATTTTTCAAGTGGATGGTTCATTACGACCCTGGCAGTCATTTTGTATTTCTTTTTGAAAAAAAGCAACAAATTCAAAGATCAAACAGATTATCATGTATTTCTGGTATTTATTAATGCTGTCAATATCGCAGTTGGTGAAATCTGGGAATTTTATGAATATGCCATGCTGGTATTCTTTAATAATGATTGTATTAATCATTATTCACAAGGGGTACATGATACGATTACAGATGTGATGTGCGCAACTCTTGCGGGTATCTTATTAACCTTGTTGATTATCCGTTATCACAAAACTGGCAAAGGCAATTTCTTTACCAACGTATATGAAAAATTCTATGAAAGAAATATAGCACCCCATAAATAAAATAAAAGAAATCAGTTAGAAGACTCCTCTTCGCTGATTTCTTTTTCATTATCCATATGCATCGCTCTTTGTTTTTCTAAAAGCTCTTCCATGATATCTTTTGCCATCACTATTTCCTGATCGCCTAAAATCTGTTTTTTCAAAAAGGCCTTCATGAGGATATAACATTCCCAATTGACTTTTTCATCCATCAACAAACGATGATGCCCTTCATGTAGGATTACCATTTTCTTATGATCATGAGGTATTTTATCATATGCCCATAAAGAACTTTTGATAGAAATTACTTCATCCTCATCTCCATGCAGGATCAAGACAGGACATTCTACATCGGTAATATATTTCTTCAGATTCTTCACAATATCTGTGAAGGCACTATAAAACGAGGAAGGAAGCTTGATTTCTTCTTTTTTCTCATTTGACCAAAGACTGGCGGCTGTTTTACTGATCACACCACCAACAGAATCCATATTAATATAACTAAATGCAGGAGCCATTAATACCAAACGATCCACCTGGAAGGTCGCCGCTAGATAACTGGCAATGACACCACCCATGGAAAAGCCAACCAGATAGATGGGGCGTTTTGTTTTCTTATATTCTTTGACTACATCTTTTGCCCGTTGCAGCCAGGTTTTCCAATCACAATCAGATGCATCGAATATATCATACATATCAAATGTAATTATGGTGAAACCATCTTTTTCTCCCCACAATTTAAAATTATCAAACTCATGTTTTGTACGTCGTCCATAACCATGAATTGTAATGATGACAGGTTCAGAAACTGTCTGGTTTTCATTTTTCTGGAAGTATTGTTTTAATTTTTCAAACATAAAATGCCTCCTTTCTACCTCATTATATCATAAAAAACATACCATTCTATGTGAAATTGTCTTATAATAAAGATAAGCGATTAGGAGAATGCAAGTGAGAAAAAAAGCAACATTACTGATTACCCATATACATAAATTATATACATGTAAAGAAATTGGCCATCATATGGTGGTTTTATCGAATGCCTATGTTGGAATCTATCATGATTTCATTATTGAAGTAGGTGTGAAGGATTATTCCCATTTAATCGATAAAGATACGCGTGTTGTGGATGCGACAGGACATATCATGGTGCCTGGATTTATTGATGTTTGTATGAATCTTCCCAAATTACATCGATTTGATGAAGCCAGAATCCTGCAGGAAACAGCGATTTCCTATATGCGTCATGGTGTAACCAGTTTATATATCGAAGAACCAAAGCCAATCTGGTATTGTGAATCATTTATTTATGAAATATACTGGCAAAGAAAACAGGCAAATGGATATCCCATCATGGACTTAGAAACAATATTAAAACAAAATCAAAAACGCAAACACTTTTGTCTAAGTGCTGGCTATAACAGTGAAAATCCTTTATTAAGTGCGCAGATGTATCATATCAAACAGCAGATATCCTGTGTCACCTTATTGAATGCATTATGTAAATATCCCGCGAAACGTCTGCGGTTAAAACATGTCGGTATTATTGATACAGGAATGCAGGCAGATATGTTATTGGTAAACGCCTTAGATTTAGAGGAAATGTTTTCCAGTCTGCAGGATCAAAAAATTTATCAGGTGATTAAAAAAGGTGTACGAATTTATCCAAATGTGATTGTCTGATACAAAGTTCGACAGTTTTTCACAATGATATCATATAGTATGGTATAGAGGTGAAAAACAATGGAGATACTGCAACATGAACATAATAGAAACAATATCCTGTTAACCAATGATTACTGTCCCAATCAGGCGATGATCAATGAATTTCAAACGATTTTCTTTACTTGTAAATTAACCCAGATAGAACTTGCGGGTAAAGAAATTGATGATTTTATCGTTGATGATGGCGCACAGTTTTTGATACTGCATCTAAAGGTAACCAATATCACAAATGAGATATTGACTATGTATAAGGATGATTTTATGATCACCTTTGATCAGGATGGCCCTTATGAAGCAGAAAATAATTTTGGTGTCAGAAATCAGTTTCCAGATGAATATGCCCTGAAACCTCAGGAGTCAAAAAGCGGTAAACTGATTTTTATTATATCAAACAGTGCTACGAAGATCATGATGACATATACAGAATATTTTGATGATGAAAGTGAAGGTAAAACATATAAATTAAAATATAAAATAAAATGAAAGCAGAGAATATCCGCTTTCATTTTTTATGGAAATACGCAAAGAAAATAAATGGCCGCAAAGATAGTGAATAGATAAAATAAACCATCTAATATAATAAAATATTTTAAAATAGTCATTGCGGTTTTCTTCCATCCTTCATGATATCGATCAAACATATGCTTACGTTTCAATAATACATATACAACAATGGCCACAATGATCATAAAAACAGCCCAACCGATATAAATTGGCACCAATAATTTTAACACTTCTAAAGTAAAAACGATGCCAAGCATTGGTAAAATCAAAAATAAAGAAATAAATGCCATAGAAATTCCCCTTTCTTGTAAGAATTATCCCATGTTTTCCATGAATTGCAAGCTGCTTTTTAAAATGTAAAGTTTTGTTTGCAAAAAATGACAAGTTTTATTGACAATTAATAATTTTACCGCTATATTGTAAGTGAAGAAACTGGGAGGCATGACCTATGGAAAAAGATAAAATTTTAGCTTTAAGCAGAGAAGAAAATAAGAAACGTGATGAGGGAAAATTGTTTGTGGAACGCCAAAGTTATGCGAATGGATTTATCGCGATACAAGTTTTGGTTTGTGTATTTTATTTATACCGGATATTATTTTTTGAAGATGCGAAACAGGCTCATTTTCTGTTTGGACCAAGTATTTTAGGATTATGTATTTATCAAGTCACAAGTTATTATTACACACGAAAAATCGCAAATTTAATTGGTGCTTTATTTTTTGGATTTGGGGCAGCTATATTTATTTTTAAATTGTTTATGGGAACTATTTAGGGATGTCATTATGAATGAAAAGTTAATGTTTAAAAATCATATCAGAGAAGCTCGTAAAGAAAAAAAGTTATCACAGGGAGAATTAGCAGAGATGGTCGGCGTATCTCGCCAAACGATCTCATCGATTGAAACTGGTTTATTTCATCCAACCGCAAAGCTTGCGTTGATCTTA
>ENA-OWPJ01001101-OWPJ01001101.1-human-gut-metagenome-genome-assembly--contig:-NODE-1101-length-13529-cov-2.905_pt1 | contig 13529 bp, 14 predicted proteins | sample MGYA00248264_ERZ651846 | MGnify/ENA primary metagenome ERZ651846 (study PRJEB26924, sample SAMEA4378271) | human gut metagenome | biome: human gut; feature: human-associated habitat; material: faeces...
AATCAAGGCTGATGTAATCCTGATGGCGAAAAACGGAGTAGATGGTGTTTACAATGCGGACCCTAAGACGAATCCGGATGCAGTAAAATACGATTCACTTACATATATGGATCTGATTCAGGAAGGTCTTGCAGTCATGGATACAACTGCAACAAGTATGTGTATGGATAACGATATTGACCTTGTTGTATTCAATATGAATGAACATGGCAATATCTTAAAAGCAGTAAAAGGTGATATCACTGGTACTGTGATTTCTAAAGAAAGGAACTAAATTTATGGAAAATGTAATCGAAGTAATGAATCATAAAATGGAAAAAGCTGTTTCTGCATTAGAAGAAAACCTAAAGACCCTTCGTACAGGTGTTGCAAATGCATCTTTGTTAGATCATGTACATTTTGACTATTATGGAAGTCCTACACCAATCAATCAGGTTGCTAGTATCAAGGTTGTAGAAGGTAGACAATTGATGATCAAACCTTATGATAAATCATCATTAAAAGACATCGAACGTGCAATTTCAACAAGTGATGTTGGTCTTGTGCCACAAAACGATGGAGATGTTATCCGTTTGAATGTACCTTCTTTAACAGAAGAAAGACGTAAAGAACTGGCAAAACATGCTGGAAAATATGGCGAAGAAGCAAAAATTGCTATTCGTAATGTACGTCGTGAAGGTATGGAAGCAATTAAGAAAGATAAAGAATTAACAGAAGATGATAAGAAGGAAATGGAAAAGGATATCCAGAAAGTTACAGATAAGTTTGTAAAAACTGTGGATGCTGCTGTTTCTGCAAAAGAAGCAGAAATCATGAAAGTATAATTACTTTTTCATTCTGATATTTGTAAAATTATATGGGAAAAGGACATTTGATTGAGAAATGTCCTTTTTTATACGTTTTCGCATGGTTTTGCGTATAGAAATAGATTGTTTTATGGTATAATACAAGGGAATATTTATGTATATAGGAAAGTTTAGGAGGAGCGCTGTTATGGAAGAAAGAATTATCCCGCAGCATATCGCCATCATCATGGATGGAAATGGAAGATGGGCAAAGAAAAGAGGACTGCCAAGAACTGCAGGGCATAAGCAGGGGGCAGAAACAATACGTAAGATTGCGATTGCTTGTAACGATTTAGGTGTAAAGGCACTTACATGTTATGCATTTTCTACTGAGAACTGGAAACGTCCAGAGGATGAAGTAGATTATTTATGTAAATTACCAAAGATGTTTTTTAATCGTTATATTAAAGATTTAAAAGCCAAAAATATTCGTGTAACATTTATAGGCGAACTGGAGCGTTTTCCAAAAGAAACACAGAAAGTTATTTTGGATGCGGTGGAACAAACAAGTATGAATACAGGATTAAATCTGTGTATCGCTATTAACTATGGCTCACGTCGTGAAATTACATTAGCAGCAAGAAAATTTGCACAAGATGTAATCGATGGCAAAGCTGATATTCATATCGATGAAGAAGCGTTTGGCACGTATATGATGAGTGAAGGCATGCCAGAGCTAGATTTAATGATTCGTACAAGTGGGGAACTTAGAATCAGTAACTTCTTATTATGGCAGCTTGCTTATGCAGAATTGATTTTTACACCTGTTGCATGGCCTGATTTTGATGAAGGGGAACTGAATAAGGCAATTGATGAATTTAATCATCGACAAAGAAGATTTGGAGGGCTGTAGTATGAAAACCAGAATTTTGACAGCACTGCTGATTCTGGCATGTGTCATTCCTCCTTTGCTGTTAGGTGGTATCTGGATCAATTTATTGATTGCATTTATTATCATCGCTGGTGGTTTGGAATTATTAAATCTAACTGAGCATAAAGGCAGCTGGCCTTTTATCATCAAACCATTTGCTATGCTGTGTGTGTTTGTATTATCATATGGCAATCAAAAATTATCGGTTGCATTGTTGGGAATCTTTGTATTGGTATTTTTATCGATTCCAGTGTTTACTGATACATTTCATGCAAAAGATGGGTTTCTTTGTATCAGCTATATCACGTTCTTTTATATGATTGCTAAATCATTCATGCATATTTATGACATGAATCGTATGTATGTATGGCTGATTATTGTCGCAACTTATGTTTGTGATACAGGGGCTTATTTCTGTGGAAGATTCTTAGGAAAGCATAAACTGAATGAACGTATTTCCCCTAAGAAAACATGGGAAGGAGCTATTGGCGGATGGATCTTTGGAGCAGCCTTATCGTTTGCATTTGCCTATTTTCTGATTCCGGATATGAGCATGAATCACATATTACTTGCCAGTGTTGTGATGCCAATTACCGGGCAAATCGGAGATTTAGCTTTCAGTGCAATCAAACGCTGTTTTAAAATCAAAGATTTCAGTGATTTATTGCCAGGTCATGGCGGTGTACTTGACCGTGTAGATTCTCTTGTCTTTAATTTTATATGTTTTGACTTTATATTGGTGGTGTTATCATTATGAAAAAAATAGTATTACTAGGAGCAACTGGCTCCATTGGAACACAGACAATTGATGTTGTGAACCATCATAGAAACGAATTTTCTATCATAGGATTAAGTGCTGGGCATAATATGAAAAAGCTGTCTGAGTTATTAGAAGTATGTCCTGATGTTAAATATGTATGTGTTGCCCGCAAGGCAGATATGGAAGAAATGCAGAAAATGTATCCATCCCTTACGTTCTTCTGCGAAGATAAAGGGCTGGAGGAATTAGCAAGTCTTTCTGATTATGATATCTTTGTGAATGCGATTGTCGGATTTCGTGGTTTATTGCCAACACTTTCTGCGATAAAAAATCAAAAAGTGATCGCTCTTGCGAATAAAGAGTCCTTAGTGGCAGGCGGACCACTTGTAAAAGCGGCATTAAAAAAATACAATGTACCATTATATCCAATTGACAGTGAACATTCTGCGATTTTCCAGTGTTTACAGGGAAGCCATGCAGATGAAGTAGATAAATTAATCATTACCGCTAGCGGTGGCAGTTTTCGTGATAAAACAAGAGAAGAATTAAAAGATGTTACTGTGGCACAAGCGCTGAAACATCCTAATTGGAATATGGGTGGTAGAATCACAATCGATAGTGCAACTATGATGAATAAAGGCTTTGAAGTGATAGAAGCACATTATTTATTTGATGTTCCATACGATGATATTGATGTGCTTGTTCATCGTGAAAGTGTTATCCATTCCATGGTACAGTTTCATGACCATGCAATCATTGCACAATTAGGAACAGCGGATATGCGCTTGCCCATACAGTATGCATTATCATATCCAGATCGTTTAGAAATGCATAATGCAGAAAAATTTGATTTTATGAAATATCCTGCTTTGCATTTTGAGGCAGCCAATACCAAACGTTACCCATTACTTGGATTAGCATTTGAAGTTGGTAGAAAAGGGGGAAATCTTGGCGCAGTTATGAATGGCGCAGATGAAGAAGCTGTCGCATTGTTCTTGCAGGAAAAGATTTCATTCCTTGACATTGAAACATATGTTATTCGTGCAGTAGAAGCTGCTGTATATATTGAACATCCTACATTACAGGATCTGATTGATGCGGATCACTTCGGACGTGCATTCGTAAAAGACACATGGAAAGGAGTGGTCGAATGAGTATAATGACAGTTATTTATTTTGTATTAATTCTAAGTGTCATCATCATTATTCATGAGCTTGGACATTTAATTGCCGCAAAACATTTTGGCGTATATTGTAAAGAGTTTAGTATTGGCATGGGGCCAATGATTTATCAAAAACAGGTTGGAGAAACAGCATGGTCTGTTCGCGCATTACCAATTGGCGGTTATGTAGCGATGGCTGGTGAAACTTTAGAAGATGATGGAGAAGACGAGGAAGATATTCCATTTGAAAGAACCATCAATGGCATCAAGCCATGGAAACAGATTATTGTTATGGCTGCCGGAGCGATTATGAATATTCTTTTGGCCTGGGTAATTTTTGTGGGAATCACAGCTTATCAGGGACAGATTGCAATTCCAGGAAGCCCTGTTATCACTAGCTTTTCAGAAAACAGTCCTGCAGAAAAAGCCGGTTTTAAAGTGAATGATGAAATCATCAAAGTGCAAAACGGTACACATAGTGAAAAAGTAGACGAATTTGATGATGTTGTGGAATTTATTAATTACTTTCAGGGAGAAACTACATTTACTGTACTACGTGATGGTAAAGAAGTAGAAGTCAAGATGACACCAGTGTTAGATGAAGAAGAAAACATCTATAAAATGGGCGTATATCATGATAATTATGATGTAAAAAAGATCAATCTTTTAGAAGCGATTCCTTATGGTACACAAAAAATGGTAGATAGTGTTTCTACAATTCTTAATTCATTAGGAAAACTTATTCAGGGCATTGGATTGAAAAATCTGAGTGGTCCTGTGGGTATCTTTAAGATGACAGATCAGATTACACAAACAGGCTTTTTAACAACCATGGCATTTGTTGGTTTATTATCAGTCAACGTAGGTATCTTTAACTTATTACCAATTCCTATTTTGGATGGTGGCAGAATCTTTATCACATTGATTGAAATGCTGATTGGAAGAAAACTAAGCGAACGTGTACAAAATGTGATCATGACAATTGGATTGGTAGCTATTGTCGCGTTGATGTTATATGCAACATGGAATGATATTACTAGATTATTTTAAAAAAAGACGATGAGAATTCGTCTTTTTTAATATAATTCATATAGTCTGCTTTGTGTTTCTTCAGATTGATAGTTGTGATATTGATCGATATGAATACCGTTTTCATCTGCCAGATTGAAAATCTTGTTATCACGCTTTAATTTATCATCAATATCTTTACATACATCATTTGTACTGCACTGGAAGAATATTGCCGGCTTCTCTTTTTTCTTTTCTTTTTCCAACAACGCTTTGATTTTTGATTCATCATAATTTGTAAAATAAGCATTCTGTTGATAGAAATAAGAATCTTCCACAGCTGTTGTTTCTTCATATTTTTCTTTAGGCTGATACAGCTGCAACATCTGTTCAGAATTCATTGTCATAAAATTATAACGCCAGCGCTGATCAATTTCTTCATCACTAATATCCCCATTGGTCGCATCTAAATAATAGTAATGATCATTTAATTTTATCATATTCCATGCATGCTCCTCATCAGCATAAGTTGTTTTACCCCATAAATAGGTACAGGGGATACCAGCTTTATTTAAAAGATACTGCATGCTTTTCGCATAACCTGCGCAAACACTGGAACGATAAAGAAATACACTTAAGATTGTTTGATTATGCACGCTGTTTTCATTATAAGAGGTTTCATCAATTAAATAATCATATATATACCGTACTTTTTCAAAGTCGTTAGAAAGTTTTGCGACATGATCCATAATTGGCTGTGTGATCTCATCTAACTGTTTCTCATATGCTCGGATTTCCTCATTTGTGAATGTCTTACTGGCATAGATTTCAAAGGTCTGTGCACTTTCTGTATAGGTGACTTCACTGCCATCCTCCCAAAAAAGCTCCGGATGATCGCTTAACACATAATTGTATATTTTAAATAGCGTGTCTTTGTCTTTTGCTTCTATACCATAAGATTCATCACGCTTGCTTATATGATAATAAATCAAATCATATATTTTTGTGTCACTATCATTTAACTGATCACGATAATATGTAAATCCCTGGTATTGACTGGAATAGTTGCTTGCTTCTTCCACATGCCCCTTGGTAGCGGCACTACAGGAGCATAGAAGGAATAGACATAACGCCAGGTTAAGTATTTTCTTCATAACATCCCTCAATTTCTATGTTTAGTATAACAGAAACATCCAAAAAATAACACTGTTAAATGATAATCTAAAAAAAGAAGACCAGTTTTATCTGATCTGAAAGTGAATAAATAAAAAATCGATCTATTGATCGATCATTTATGCAGCAATTTCGTTGATTGCTTTAGCCAGACGTGATTTCTGTCTTGTTGCGTAGTTCTTGTGGTGAATACCTTTCGCAACAGCTTTATCTAATTTACTGCTTGCTACACTGTAAGCAGCTTTTGCAGCTTCAACATCTTTTGCTTCGATAGCAGCTAATACGTTTTTGATTGCTGTTCTTAAAGCAGATTTCTGAGAACTTACAGCCAAGTTTCTTTTGTTATTAGTTAATACACGTTTTTTCTGTGATTGGATCTGTGGCATGATTGCACCTCCTAATTTCAATTGCCAGTAAATTATAACAAAAACATTCAGAAAAAGCAATATAAAGGCGAAAAAAAGACATACTATACGCATGAGGTGAATAATATGATAGAAAAATATACATTAAGAAGTGATTTTGCTGACGAAATCATCACATTGAATACCAAACAAGATGCCTATGAGCATGTTGAAAAACAAAATGAACATATCCGCAGCAATTATATAAAAGTTTTAAAAGAGGATAATGAATTACACAAAGCCATAGGGGAATATGTATCGATAGAGTTTCATGATTTAGATGATCATATCGTAAGAGAAAATGCGATTGAAGCAATCGTGGATAACCTGAAAATTATGGAGCAGCATCTTAAAAGAAAACCAGAAAAAATCCTGATTGTAGGCTTGGGCAATCGTATGATCACAAGTGATGCACTGGGGCCTATGGCCGCAAATGAAGTGTTGGTAACGGCACATTTATACGCAAATGAGAAAAAAGCATATTTAAAAGGAACCCGCAATACTGCAATATTGACACCTGGTGTAATGGGACAGACCGGTTTGGAATCCATGCAGATTGTAAAAAGTGTTGCACAAAGTTATCAACCCGATTTAATTATCGCCATTGATGCTCTTGCTACCAGAAATATAGCACGAATTAATCGGGTTGTACAAATCAATAATACTGGCATACAGCCAGGAAGTGGCGTAGGAAATCATCGGATGGCATTAAATGAGGCGTCTTTACATGTTCCCGTCATCGCCATTGGAGTTGCGACGGTCACCAGTGTTGGCGCAATTTTAAAGGAAGCACTTGATGAGGCGGAAATTGACAAAGAACGTGTTTTTTCTTATTTATACGATCAAAAACGACTGGATCTGGTAGTGACACCAAAATCTATGGATGATGAATTAAAACAATTAGTTTATATCGTATCACAAAGTATCAATCGGTTTATTCACCCTGATTTTATGAATTTATAATTTTAAAATTATCATAAAATATATTACATAAAAGGACATGAAAGTCCTTTTTTTCTCATAAACTTTATTATGGGAGGGATGATATGAAAGCAACCTGGAAAATTTTAATCAAGCTTGTATTGATTGGGTGTATTTTTTATATCACACCATTTTATGATACTTGTATACAAATGCTTGGACAAACCAATATCAAAACATTTGCTTATGAACAAAAAACCATTGATCCATCCATATCCATCAAAGATGAATTAAACGTAATGTCATCACATCAAGTAAAAAAAGCAGAAAAAGATGATGTGATCAAAGTAGAAACAACACAAGAAAATCCTGTTGTTGTGCCCACACCGAAAAGTGAAGAAACAAAGAAACAGAAAACTGTCTATATTTATGATACACATCAAAAAGAAGACTATGCAGATGGCAAAGGCGTAATGGATGCAGCAGCTGATTTAGGCAAACATCTGGAGGAAAAAGGTATAAAGGTCGTATTAGAAACACATAGCTTTCAGAACTATATGGATGCACATGGAATGAATTATAATCAATCCTATCTTGTATCTAATAAATATCTTCAGGATGCACTGGTGAATTATGGCGGTTTTGATTTATGTATAGACTTACACCGTGACAGTGTTCCAAGAAGTGCTGCTGTATTAGAAGCAAATGGAAAGACTTATGCGAAAGCCATGATGGTTGTTGGAAGTCTTGCGACCTATCATGATTCCAGTGCTAAAATATCTTCGACTTTAACTGACATAATGAATAAGAAAGTAAATGGTATTATGAAAGGCGTAATGACAAGGGAGGCGTATTATAATCAACAGGTCGCAAATGGTATTGTCTTAATTGAAGTAGGCGCAGAAGTAAACAGTTTTAAGGAAATCACCAATACCACAAAGGTACTGGCAGATAGTATTTATGATATGTTAATGAAAGGAGAATCATAATGAAACGATTTCTTGCGGATGCTGTTTTAATATTTGTTTTGATAACCATTGGCAATTATGTCAAGGAGCAGGAGCATACACAATCTAGTGTTACAATCGAGCAAAAAGTAAGTGACTTTGAAGATGATATCGCACAAAAGCATACCATCAAACAACAAGTAGAAACAGGTTCTTTAAATGAAATAAAAGAAAACAAAGCAAGTGCGCTTGCGAAAAGCACGAGCGAATTTGTCGTCGATGCCATCCATTCTTCAGTTACTGCAGTTTCTAATATCTTTGATAGTATTTTTGCCTGAGGTTTGCTATAATAACCAATAGAGGTGAGTGAATATGAAAACATGCAGAATATTATTTATGGGAACACCGGATATCGCGGTTTCCATGTTGAATAGAATAATAGCAGATGGCTATGATGTGATTGGCGTTGTAACTCAGCCGGATAAACAGGCAGGAAGAAAAAAAGAACTGAAGATGCCTGAGGTAAAACAACGTGCTATAGAAGCAAACATTCCTGTTTATCAGCCAATCAAAATTAAAGATGCAGTGGATGAATTGATGCAGCTGGATATTGATTTGATTGTCACATGTGCATATGGTCAGTTTATACCATCCAAATTATTAGAATATCCAACATATGGCAGTATCAATGTACATGCTTCCTTATTGCCAAAACTTCGCGGAGGTGCACCTATTCATAAAGCAATCATCAACGGAGATAAGCAGACAGGAATGTCCATCATGCGTATGGTAAAGGCTATGGATGCAGGTCCTGTCATGGCACAATGTGTAGTGGATATTGATGAAATGGATACAACGGGTATCTTGTATGATAAATTAGCAAAAGCAGGTGCGAAACTGCTTAGTGAAAGTATTCCAAAATTAATCGATGGAACTGCAGAATTTGGTGAGCAGGATGAAAGCCAGGCAAGCTTTGCCTACACCATCAGCAAGGAAGAAGAATGGATCGATTTTGATCAAGACGTACAGCGTGTGTATAATCATATCCGTGGATTGATTCCAAATCCTACAGGATATGCTTTACTGGATGGCAAAAAAGTGAAATTCCATAAAGTTAGAATGCGTAAAGATGACAAGGTACATACACCAGGTGAAATTGAAGGCATGATAGAAAATGGCTATGCAATTTCTGCACAGAATGGCTATATTTTAGTAGATGAAATTCAAATGGAAGGAAAAGCCAAAACCGATGCGAAATCCTTCTATAATGGAAGTGGGAAACAGCTGATCCATAAAATTTTTAATGGTAAGTAGAAGACAGAGGATTCTGTCTTTTTCTATATAATATCTATTGAAGATATAAAATTTAAAACTTGGATTTATCCAAAAACAGGGCTGAATTTAAACAAAACAAATTCATGCAGTTTTTATGAATCATTCAATTATCAGATACGAAGATTCCTTTATTTTTTTCTATGCAAGAAATTTAGTTTCTGCTATAATAGTCGGGTATGAGGAGTGATAGCTATGAATCAACAACATATTCGTAACTTTTCCATTATTGCACACATCGATCATGGAAAATCAACGCTGGCAGACCGTATCCTTGAAATAACAGATACAGTGGAACAGCGTGAAATGAAAGAACAGCTATTGGATACCATGGATCTTGAAAGAGAACGTGGGATTACGATAAAATTAAATGCAGTACAGTTAAAATATACTGCAAAAGATGGACAGGACTATATCTTCCATTTGATCGATACACCGGGTCATGTGGACTTTACATATGAAGTATCCCGTTCTTTAGCAGCTTGTGAAGGCGCAGTTTTGGTAGTTGATGCTGCACAGGGAATTGAAGCGCAGACACTTGCAAATGTTTATCTGGCATTAGATAATGACTTGGAAATTATTCCTGTCATCAATAAAATAGATTTACCAAGTGCACAGCCAGATGTTGTGAAAAAAGAAATAGAAGATGTCATTGGCTTGGATGCAAGTGAGGCACCTTTGATTTCAGCGAAAAACGGGTTGAATATACAGGATGTTTTAGAAGCAGTGGTAAAAAATGTACCGGCACCACATGGAAATCCAAAAGCCCCTTTACAGGCACTTGTTTTTGATTCTTTATATGATGCGTATCGTGGTGTTATCGCATTTGTACGTGTAAAAGAAGGCGAAATCCGTGTGGGTGATAAAATTCGTTTTATGGCGACAGATGCTGAATATGAGGTGTTAGAAGTTGGTATCCGTACACCAAAAGAAGTGAAAAAAGATATGCTGGAATGTGGTGAAGTAGGATGGCTTTGTGCTTCTATTAAGTCTATTAAAGATGTACGTGTCGGTGATACGATTACCCATGCACAACGACCAGCAGATGCTCCATTACATGGTTATCGTGAAATGAATCCGATGGTATATTGTGGATTGTATCCTATTGATTCTGCAAAATATAATGATTTAAGAGATGCACTTGAAAAATTACAGCTGAATGATGCCTCTTTACAATTTGAAGCAGAAACATCACAGGCGTTAGGATTTGGCTTTCGCTGTGGATTTTTAGGTTTATTACATATGGATGTCGTACAGGAACGTATTGAACGTGAATATAAAATAGATCTGATTGCGACTGCGCCAAGTGTTGTATACCATGCATACTTAACAGATGGCAGCATGATGGCAATTGATAATCCAAGTATGTTGCCGGATGTTCAAAAAATCGATCATATTGAAGAACCTTTTGTGAAAGCAAGTATCATGACGCCAAACGATTATGTTGGGGCAATTATGGAACTGTGCCAAAGAAAACGTGGTAACTATAAAGATATGATATATATAGATGAAGGACGAATGAATGTCATTTATGAATTGCCATTGGGTGAAATCGTATTTGATTTCTTTGATAAATTAAAATCCTGTACGAAGGGATATGCTTCATTCGATTATGAATTGATTGGATATCAGACCAATAAACTTGCGAAAATGGATATCCTGTTAAATGGAGATATCGTCGATGCATTAAGCAGTATCGTTCATCGTGATTTTGCTTATCCTAGAGGTAGAGCAATTTGTGAAAAATTGAAAACACTGATTCCAAAACAACAATTTGAGATACCTATCCAGGCAGCTATCAATGGGAAAATCGTGGCGCGTGCAGATATAAAATCTTTGCGTAAAAACGTCCTAGCGAAATGTTATGGTGGAGATATTTCACGTAAGAAAAAACTGTTGGAGAAACAAAAAGAAGGTAAGAAACGTATGAAATCCGTAGGTAGCGTAGAAGTACCACAGGAAGCTTTCATGGCGGTTTTATCTATGGATGATGAGAATTAAAAAGTATAATTTTTATGGTATTTTTACAAACTTGTACTTTTTCATGGTATTTTGTAACTTTTAGTTGAAATCCTGTTCTGACATGCTATCATTACAAGTAGCATTTATCAAAAAATGGTTAATATTGAACAGGAGCTGGTCAATTTGATTAAGGTATTTCTATGTGTAAGTGATTTTGATGTCATCAAAAATATGATGGATTATGAAAATGATAACAGTAAAATAAAAATTGTAGGCATATCAACAACGGTAATGGAGCATTTAAAAGGCCTGGAAGAATTAGATGTGGATGTGTTTGTATTACAATATACATTGGATAAAAAGAAATCAAATGATTTATTGGAATATGTATTATTGAATAAACGGGAATGGCGGGTATTGCCACTGTTTCAGGAGCTTGACAGTGAAGTGATCCATTTGCTTTTACAATATGGACTTCAGAATTTTCTGGTTAAGCCATTCAGCTTTCCACAACTGCTAGCGGCAATTGAAAATGAGCAGCTGCAGCAACAGACACTGGCTGCAGCTACTACAGTAGAATCAATGGCTAGTGAAATTATGCTATCCTTAGGTCTGCCAGCTCATTTAGATGGATTTGGATATATTCAAACAAGTGCTGTCTATGTTGCAAAGAATATGGATGTCATGCACTTACATATGAAGAATGTCTATCAGCAAACTGCAAAAGCACATCACTCCACAGCCGCAAGGGTTGAAAAGTGTATACGAACGGCCATTGCTTTTGCTTATCGTAATCAGCCAGAAAAAATTTGTATCAATAACTGTAAACCAACCAATACGCAGATTATTTCCTATATTAGTGAAAAATTAAAATTGTTTGGAAACTCATGAGGTGTGTTATGTGTAAAAGTGCTTATCTACATGTTCCATTCTGTAAAGATATTTGTGCATATTGTGATTTTACTAGATGCCGATATCATGCAGGACTTGCTGAAAAATGGCTAAAGGCCATTGAAAAAGAAATCAAACAGAAATTAAAAGGTGTCACTTTGGATACCTTTTATATTGGTGGGGGAACACCCAGTGCTTTGACATATCATCAATTGTCAAGATTGCTGGTGATGTTAAAACCATATACTAGAACATGTGAAGAATTTACAATGGAAGCGAATGTCGATAGTCTGGATATTGAAAAAATACAATTGTGTAAAGAAAACTATATCAATCGTATATCCTTAGGGGTACAAAGCCTTCAGCCAGAGCTTTTAAAGATGATAAAAAGAAATCATAACAAAGAAGACATCTTAAGATGTATAAAAGAACTGCATTCAATAGGTATAGATAATATATCAATTGATTTGATTTATGGTCTGCCAAATCAAACCATGCAGATGTGGAAGGATGATTTAAAAGATATCGTTGAACATTTTGATATTCAGCATATCTCTTTGTATGCCTTGACGATTGAAGAACACAGTGAATTTGGACGATTACATATAAAAAATATCGATGAAGATATAGAAGCAGATATGTATGAGTATGCTGTTGCATATTTAAAACAAAATGGTTTTGAGCATTATGAAATCAGTAATTTTGCGAAAGCTGGAAAATATTCTAAACATAATATGGCATATTGGGATTATGATGATTTTATTGGTATTGGTATGGGGGCAAGTGGGAAGCAACAACATCAGCGTTATGATAACACGAAAAATATGCAAACATATTTTGAAAAAGGTGCATCCCCAACCATAATACAATTAAATAAATCAGATGAAATGTTTGAAAATATCATGATGTCTTTACGTACAAAAAAAGGGTTGAATATTCATCAGTTTGAAAAACGCTATGAAATATCATTTTTGAAACAATATCATAAAGAATTAAAACCGTTGTTAGATCAACACCTGTTAGAACACAGCGATGGTTATATACATGCGACAGAACAGGGGATGGAAATTTTAAATGAGATCCTTTTAAAGTTTCTTCCAGATGAATGATGCAGGTAGATAAAAAGTGTTTGTAAAACAAATAAAAGAATATTCGTTCAAAAATATAAAAAAAGTTTAAAAAAGGTATTGTAATTTCTGAAAAGATTGGTTATAATATCTAAGCACTTGCCCGAGTGGTGAAACTGGTAGACG
>ENA-OWPJ01001111-OWPJ01001111.1-human-gut-metagenome-genome-assembly--contig:-NODE-1111-length-13372-cov-3.29924_pt1 | contig 13372 bp, 9 predicted proteins | sample MGYA00248264_ERZ651846 | MGnify/ENA primary metagenome ERZ651846 (study PRJEB26924, sample SAMEA4378271) | human gut metagenome | biome: human gut; feature: human-associated habitat; material: faeces...
AGGTTCTTCCAATACTGCCTTACATTTACCCGCGATTGCCCACGAAGCAGACTTAGAATTACCATTAGAATTATTTGATGAAATAAGCAAAAAAACTCCTTATCTGACTAAACTTAGCCCTGGTGGCAGCCATCATATCATTGACCTTAATGAAGCTGGCGGAATCAATGCCGTGATGCATGAACTCAGTAAACTCGACCTGATTCATAAGGGAGCAAAATCAGTAACAGGTCAGACTATGGGCGAAAATTTTATTGATGCTGTTATCACCCGTCCTGATGTTATTCACAGCGTTGAGAATCCTTATCGCAAAACAGGCGGCATTGCTGTACTCAAAGGCAATATCGCCCCCGACTGCAGCGTAGTCAAAGAAAGTGCCGTCGCCGAAGAAATGCTTGTACATTCTGGCCCTGCTAAAGTCTACGATTCCGAAGATGAAGCTATTGCGGCAATCTGCGGTAAACAAATAGAAAAAGGAGATGTCGTAGTCATTCGTTATGAGGGACCCAAAGGCGGACCAGGTATGCGAGAAATGCTCAATCCCACATCAGTACTGGCCGGTATGGGACTTGATAAAGATGTGGCACTCCTTACGGATGGGCGTTTTTCCGGTGCGACCCGCGGGGCCTGCATCGGTCATATTTCCCCTGAAGCACGTGAAGGCGGTAATATTGCACTTATACAAAACGGTGATATCATCGAAATCGATATTCCCAACCGCACACTTAATGTTAAAGTTTCTAACGAAGAACTGTCCAGACGTCGTGAAGCGTGGATATGCCCGCCTCCTAAAGTAACCAGCGGTTACTTAGCTCGCTATGCAGCCTTGGTTTCTTCAGCAGCAACAGGCGCTGTACTTAAAGTCCCTGATCAAAAATAAAATTTATATAGTAAAAATATCAATAAACCCCTGTCGTTTTAAAACGACAGGGGTTTATTGATATTTTTTTAGTTATTCCTAAACCGACATTTCTTCTTAAAATTATACAGTGCTTTCTTATTACATATGCTCAGTTATTTAATAACTATCTGGCAATTCAAACATTTCATATATCATTAACTCTATTACTTCCACCATCGTAAAATCTCCCTATTCTACAATAATAACAGAAAGAAGATGATAGTTATGGACACTTTAACCTTTAATAGCAACACTTATAGCGGTACCTACACTACTGGTAATAACGGAGTTCCATGCACATTTACGGTGGTGGTTGGAACACTGTCGCCTACTGTAGGCGACAATTTGACGTTAGCTAGAATAAATAATCGAAATGTTTATATTCAAGATAGCGCAAACAACAACCAGTACATTGTAACCCTTGCCTAAATTCCTCTGCATTATAAAATAAAAAGAATACCATATGGTATTCTTTTTATTTTACTTTTGATTCTCATCCGAATTATTTTTATCACTATAAATTCTAAAGGCACTACGAAATACCAGAAAGAAACATAATAAAAGCGTTACTATATCCCCGCTGTCAGAGATATTGAAATTTAAACGCCGTAACACGAAAATATAAAGAAAAATTACAAAAATTATAGTATAATCCTGCTGCTTCATTATCTTCACCCCAATATATTATACCCCGCTGATTTTATTATACCATCTCCTGATATTAGTGCTGTATTTTATTATTTACAAAATAAAATACAGCACAAAAAAATAATGCAAAACACTGCCAGTCATCACAAATAAATGCCATACTGAATGCATAAATTTATGTTTTTTATCAGCATAGAAAAAAATTCCTATTGTATAAGCTAATCCACCACTTACTAACAACATTAGACCATCTGCAGGTAACATTTTCCACAAATACGGCAAAGCAATAATAACAGACCATCCCATAAGCACATACATCAGCAACGACAGTTTTTCCCACCTGCTGAGACTTATCGCATTGAGAGTGATCCCTACAACTGTCAGCAGTAAATTTATCCCTAATAACTTCCAACCTAACTCAGGCGGTAATAAAACAATACAAATAGGTACATAACTACCTAAAATCAAAAGAAAAATCGAACAATGATCAAGCACCTGAAAAATCTTTTTCGCGGTACTGTTTGTTATAGCATGATATATTGTAGACATCAGATAAAGAAAAATCAGGCAAAAACCATATATCGCCGCACTGACAATACCGCTGACACTGCTGTTATAGGATGCATAAACGATCAAAACAACAGTACCAAGAACAGCCAACAGTGCGCCGATGCCATGTGAAACGGCATTAGCTATTTCCTCACCTAAAGACTGCCTGTTTAAACTGCTCATATAATCAACCTCCAGTCTTACGTAGTAAATTATAGCACTATCCGTTAAAAAAAGTGTGACAATAAAGTTAACCTCTTACTTTATTTTCAAAACATTTTCTAAAAGTAACTATTATCAACATTTTCCAAAATATAATCGAAACAATTAGTAAAAAGCATTTTAGATTCGATATAAGGAGTAATAACGCTTCTAAACAAGCCATTCCCTCTAAAAACAATTATTTTAAACTTTTTTTCAAGTTTTTTAGCATTGCTTAATTCATATTTCTTTAATATGATTAATTCAGAAAGTAAAATTAAACTTCAAGAAAATCATTGGAATTCTTATGAAGCTATTTTTTTACAAGAAAGGACTGATTTTTATGACTACAAGAAAAATAAAAAAATTAACTACAGGACAACGTACAATTGATGGCGCAGGCGTACATCTGGTCCGTGTACTTGGCCACGATACAGTAATGGACTATGACCCGTTTTTAATGCTGGATTCTTTTGACTCACATAATCCTACCGACTACATTAAGGGTTTTCCAATCCATCCTCATAGAGGTATTGAAACTATTTCTTATCTTGTTCAAGGCGAAATGACACACCAGGATAGTTTAGGCAATAAAGGAACAATCCGCAGCGGCGAAAGCCAATGGATGACTGCCGGCAGTGGTATCATGCACCAGGAAATGCCCCAGGCCAGCAAACATATGCTTGGCGTACAGCTTTGGCTGAACCTGCCCCAAAAAGAAAAAATGACTGATCCAACCTATTTTGACATTACCGGAAATATGATAGGCAGTAAAAAAACAGATAATGCTATAATACATGTGCTTGCAGGTGAATATGACTCTATAAAAGGTGTTGAACCACCTCATATCAAGGCAACTATCTATGATGTAGAACTACAGGCAGGCAAGTCAATCACACTGCCAACTAAAACTGAGGATAATGTTTTTATCTTTTTGATTGAAGGCAATGCTATAATAGACGGCACCAATATTCCAGAAAAAACTGCCGTGCTCTTTAGTGAGGGCGATGAAATATCTGTCAGTGCTGAATCAGATAAACAATTACGTTTTATGTTCTGTTCTGCTAAGCCTTTAAAAGAACCTGTATCTTGGGGTGGACCAATTGTGATGAATACGCGCGAAGAGCTAAATGAGGCTTTTAAAGAACTTGACAAAGGAACTTTTATCAAACATAATGCAGCCCATCTTGATTAATCAGTAATACTATCCAAGAGCTGTTAAATATTAAAAAATACACACAAAAGCCGCAACCAAAGGTTGCGGCTTACTTTTTATTTGGTGGGCCCAGCTGGGTTCGAACCAGCGACCAACCGGTTATGAGCCGGTGGCTCTACCACTGAGCTATAGGCCCATAGTACCATGCGTTGTCTCAATGGTCAACAGTAATATTCTAAACAAATTTGGTCGAGTTGTCAAGCTAAACCGATTATTCCAAGAAGTCTTTTAACCGTTTACTGCGGCTTGGATGACGCAGCTTACGTAAAGCTTTGGCCTCGATTTGACGAATACGTTCTCTGGTTACACCAAAATGCTGCCCTACTTCTTCCAGGGTACGTGAACGCCCGTCTTCCAAACCAAAACGCAGTTCTAAAACCTTCTTTTCACGCACAGTCAGTGTTTCCAAGACTTCTTCCAACTGCTCACGCAATAAAGTGAACGAAGCAGCATCAGCTGGTGCCGGTGCATCATGATCTTCAATAAAATCCCCCAAATGCGAATCTTCTTCTTCACCGATAGGAGTTTCCAATGATACCGGTTCCTGTGCGATTTTCATAATCTCACGAACACGATCAACAGTAGTATCCATTTCCTTTGCAATCTCTTCCGGCATAGGTTCCCGCCCAAGTTCCTGCAGCAGTTGACGTGATACGCGAATCAGTTTATTGATTGTTTCAACCATATGCACAGGTATACGAATGGTGCGGGCCTGGTCAGCAATAGCGCGTGTAATAGCCTGACGAATCCACCAAGTGGCATAAGTACTGAATTTAAAGCCTTTATTATAATCAAATTTTTCTACTGCTTTGATAAGACCAAGGTTACCTTCCTGAATAAGGTCTAAAAAGAGCATTCCCCGGCCAACATAACGTTTTGCAATGCTGACAACCAAACGAAGATTAGCTTCCGATAAACATCGTTTTGCGGCTTCTCCTTCTTCAAAAACTTCTTCCAAAAGTTTTCCGTAATCTTCTTCCAACGTCATATAGCTATCAAAAACAGCAGCATCATTTTCTTCTGGTAAGCGGCGCTTGATCTCGTCAAGTAAAGTCTTGATCTCAAACAGCGCATGTACTTCTTTATCACTGGTCTGACGATCGACTACCATTTTATCACAGTCTGGGATCATCACATTGTGTTCCTGCATCATACGTTGTAAATGCAAACGCTCATCTTTAGTAAACTCAACAATAAGATCCTGATATTCAGACAATGTACAGGGAGTACCCGCTGCAGCCGCCCTCGCAATAATTCCAAGCACTTTTTCAACATTGCGCAGTTCACAGCTTTTATGTTCCTGTTCCAAATGCTTCTTGATTTTTTTGATCAGAGTAGCAGTTTTTTCTTTACCGCTGTAAGCAGGAACCAAAGCTGCAGGCAATGACGAATTCATCAGCCTTTCGGCCTGTTTTCCCTTATCCATACGTTTAGCAAGCTTGATTTCATCTTCGCCGATCAAAAGCGGTACACGGCCGATCTCCTTAAGATACATCCTGACCGGATCATCAATGCTTACCCCTTCAGGCACACTGAGATTAGCCAGCTCTGCTTCATTGATTTCTTCCGTATCATCATCGTTGACCGGCAGTACATCATCATCGCTGTTTTCGTCGACTACGTCGATGCCTTTTTGGGCAATCAACTCATACATACTGTCCATATCGTCCGGAGTCATATCTTCTACGTTTTGCATAGAATCCATAATTTCACGATAAGTGAGAACACCGCCGTGAGATTTGCCTTTAAGTAATAATTCCTCTACCTGGTCGGCAGAAATTTTAGTATTAGCCATGGTGTTCCCTCCTTTCGTTGCTTAATATCTGCTGTTGTTTTTTAATATAATTTTTTGATTTCATCTTTAATTTTCTGGCTTTCCGCAAGTTCCTGCAAAAAGCGGTCATCCCCCAAACGTTCATATTCGTCGGCGCGCAGACGGTGCTCTTCATAGCTTCGTTCCAAAGCGCCCCTGCGCATCTGCCGCAGGCAATCATCTACTAGTTTTTCACCGTTTTCTTCCGCAAGATCTTTTGTCATAATCTGCGCCAGCTCCGTGGCCGCTTCATTTGACAGTTCTGTAAAAAGCTTATCAGCAGCACTCTTACTGCCGGCATCAAGCTGCTTCAGCAATCCTTCATAGATTTCTCCGCGAAATTTTGACATAAAACCGACACTATCAATTTTATCTCTGTAAACAAGCGCCAAATCGGTATTTTTTAAAATAACGTAAAGCAAAAGCTGCTCTGCTAAATCTTCAGTTGAAAGTACGTTGGGCTGTATCTGCCATTTAGACACGGCTTCCCCACGATCATTCTTACGGCTTAGCTTACGATATTCACTCATGATGAGCCCTTCGTCAATTGTCAAACGTTGGGCCAGCGTTTTGATATGCTGTGCAACCTCAATTTCATTTTTGCACTCTAGTAGGAATGGTAGTATATTCGACACAGCTTCAACTTTTCCTGCTAAATTTGAAACATTATTTTGAGAAATGACATACTGCATCTGAAATTCTATACCTGAAACAGCTGTTTCAATCAGCCGTAGATAAGCATCTTTACCGTGCTTACGCACAAATTCATCAGGATCTTTCCCATCAGGCACTATGAGCACTCTGACTTTAAGCCCGGCTTCTTTAGCAATGCTTACTGCCCTTACAGTGGCCCGTTGTCCAGCTGCGTCGCTGTCATACGAAAAAACTACTTCATCAGCGGCACGAGCTAAAAGTTTAGCCTGCTCCTGCGCAAAAGCCGTCCCCATTGAAGCAACAGCCCAATCGATACCAGCAGCATGTAAACTGATTGCATCCATATAACCTTCAACAATCACGGCCTGCCTGCGTTTCTTTATTTCCTTTAAAGCCACATTCATCCCGAACAGAAGAGTTCTTTTGTTAAACCACTCTGTTTCACCAGTATTCATGTATTTTGCCATCTGTTGAGAATTTTGCTCTAAAATACGACCGCCGAAACCAACTACATGACCACGTGGATCCTGAATAGGTATCATCACTCTGCCACGGAACTTATCCATCGGCCCACGGTCATAATTTACCGCCAGCCCGGCCTGCACCAACAGTCCAGCACTACATCCACGTTTTCCAAGTGCTGAAAGCAATGCGTTATAGTTCGGCAGTGCCACCCCGATTGAAAACCGCTCGATAATCTCAGGTGTAATGCCGCGTCCTGTGAGATACTCCTGTGCTTTAATTCCATAATCAGTCTTCGTCAAACAGGCCTGAAAAAAACGTGTCGCAAGTTCATTAGCGGCAATAACCTGTTTTGCCTGTTTCTCACGTTCCAGTTCAGCTTTAGTCTTTTCCTTTTCAGGAACAGCAATACCCAATTTATTTGCCAGAAGCTTTAAAGCCTCTGGGAACGTGCAATTTTCCATTTTCATCACAAAGGTAAAAACATCACCGCCAACATGACAGCCATAACAATAAAAAAAGTTCTTGTCCGGCGTTACGGAAAAGGACGGTGTTTTTTCTCCGTGGAAAGGGCAGCAGCCCCAAAAACTGCCGCCGCGCTTTTTTAGCGGTACATATTCAGAAATTATCTCGACGATATTAGCTTGGGAGCGAACCTGCTCTTTAAAATCATCAAACATACCACTCATAATTATTGCTCCTGTCACCTCGAATACCATCTGATTTATTATATTCAATATTTAACAAAAAAATCCTCTTTTTAACGGTAGATAATTTTAGCATTACGACAAGTTTATATTATGGGAATGTAATGTTTATTAAATAGCTGCACAGCTCCTGCATCTGTCAGTCCACCCACAAAATCGACTACAGTCTGCTTCAATCCGAAACGATCTGCCAGTTCCCCATATTCTCTTGGCAACAGCTGCGGAGACTCCATATATAAATCCATAAGAGTCCTAACAACGTGTTCTGCCTTGTTATGTTCAACCGTCAGCTGGGGCGAACAGTAAATATAATCAAACATAAAATTGCGAAATTCTTCAACAGCTTCTTCATAATATTTATCAATAATAATTTGCGGCTGATTCAGTGATAACTCCACAATATTATGAACAAGCACATCCAATATCTGGCTTGGTTCTGTTCCTAAGCGCATAGCGACGATACCTGGCAATTTTTCAGGACCGATGATGCCAACTTTGCATCCATCATCGAAATCATGGCACAGATAAGCGATACGATCACAACGCCGCACCACTTGCCCTTCAAGCGTCTTTGGCATCGTACTGCCTGTATGGTTCACAATAGCATCACGAACTTCACGGGTCAGATTCAGCCCTTTCCCCTTCCGCCCATACAATTCTACGAGACGGAGGCTCTGTTCATTATGTTTAAAATGTCCAGTATAAGAATTAATTGCCCGCTCCCCTGCATGTCCAAAAGGAGTGTGCCCAAGATCATGCCCTAAAGCAGCAGCTTCTGTAAGATCCTCGTTTAATCTCAATGCTCTGGCAATAGTCCTGGCAATCTGCGACACTTCCATGCTATGAGTAAGACGCGTACGGTAATGATCACCCGGACATAAATATACCTGTGTTTTATGTTTTAACTTACGAAAAGGAGTACTGTGGATGATCCGGTCCCGATCACGCTGGAAAGCCGTGCGCAGATCATCGGCAGCCTCCTCACTATCACGTACTGCCTGCGAACTTTTAGCCGCCCAGGGTGCCAGTGTTTCCTGTTCTATATTCTCGCTTATTTCTCTAACTGATAACATTATTCTTCACCTTTATTTCACTTTCAAGCATTGTCACCAGGCACATTAAGTAATATAATTACTCATGTGAGGTGAACTGAATGAAAAAAATTTTTATCTTTGTTTTACTGTTGCTCTTAGTTCCTGCAATTTGTCTGGCAGAGCCGCAGGTAACCAGTGATAAACAAACTTTTAACCCTTTTACAGGAGTTTATGATCTGCAGGGCAACGTCCATGTTGAAATTGGTGACAGAATCATCACCGGCGATGCCGCACAGGTAAGTATGTATAAACTTGAGGTACATGGACAAGGTAATATTACCCTGCGCGAAGGAGATATCACCTTCGATTGTGATACAGTCGATGTATACGGTAAAGAAAAAACTGCCTACGTAGCAGGTAATATGAACTTTACTCAAGGTGATATGATCATCAGCGCCGATACCGGCAGCTTTAACTGGAGCACAAAAAATGCTGTTTTTAACGGTAATGTAATCGTCAACGGTGAACCTAAAAATGGCGAAGTCATTTACAATGTCCGTGAAAAAGTTTTTGTAAATTAGTTTTACAGTTTAAATAACCCTCGCTTAGGCGAGGGTTATTTTTATTTAGCGGCGGTCTTTATTTTTCTGCACATACTCTAAGATCATACCTGCTGTTTCTTCGATCGCACGGTTAGATACATTGATAATAGTACAATGCAGACGACGCATAATACCTTTTGCATATTCAAGCTCTTCATTGATCCGTTTAACATCAGCATAAGCGGCACCATCTGTCAGTCCCATAGTTTTCAAACGTTCGCTGCGGATCTCATTAAGTTTAAACGGATCAATAAGCAGGCCAATGATTTTATGCGGAGGAACTTTAAATAATTCTTCAGGAGGCATGATTTCCGGTACCAGCGGTACATTGGCAACTTTTATTTGTTTGTGTGCCAAGTACATGCTGAGCGGAGTTTTAGAAGTTCTTGAAACACCTATGATAACAACATCTGCTTTGGCCAGTCCCAAAGGATTTTTGCCATCATCATATTTAACAGCAAATTCTACGGCTTCGACACGTTTAAAGTATTCATGATCTAAAGCATGGATCAATCCGGCCTGGTTTTTAGGCAGCAGTCCGGAAGTTTTTTCAATAGCCTTAAGCATCGGTCCTAAAACATCAACAACCTCTACATCATGCTCCATTGCTTTATGCGCAATATGTTCACGCAATTCAGGTGAAACTACGGTATAACAGATAATACCATTATTTTCCTTAGCCTCTTCAATAACCTTTTCAACCTGCGCCTTATCTTTAACATAAGGAACACGGATCACATCAAATTTTTCCTGTACAAATTGGCTGGTAGTAGCCTTTACAACAGACTCAGCGGTTTCACCAATAGAATCAGAAACTGCATAGATAATCGGTAATTTAGCTATGATAATTGCCTCCTTTGCCCTCTGCCAGATCTACTAACAGCCGGGTAAAATTCGTTTTAGTGATACGTCCCACTACTTCGTAACTGCGCTTATCCTCGCCCACACATCTAATAACAGGCAGACAATCAATCTCATTATCAATAATTTTACGTGCTGCCGAAGCTACAGAATCTTCCTGTTTGACTACAATAAGTTTAGACAGTGGTGTCATCACCATTACAACAGGAATTTCACGCAGATCGCTGCCATTATTGATAGCAGCTTTAAGCAAGTCTTTACGCGATACCACCCCTACCAAAAGACCAGCCTCATCAAGAACAAATACTGTCCCTACATCCTCCAGGAACATAGTTACAACAGCTTCATAGGCGCTTTTATCCTGATTGACTGCTACAGGCACAGACTGCAGATCACGTACAAGGATGCCGGAAATTTCTTCCATCAACATTCCCAGCGTATTCTTGCCGGTAAAATAATAACCAACTTTAGGACGCGCATCTAAAATACCGCCCATAACTAAAATCGCCAGATCTGATCGTAAAGCCGCACGAGTTACATTCAGACGTTCAGCAATATGTTCGCCCGTGATCGGCCCATCCTGGCGCACGATCTCGGCAATACGTTTTTGTCTGTTACTTAAAGAAATTGTCCTCACACCCTTCCGAACTTACATTAATTTTTCCTATATTTATATAGTATACGCTATTTTATGCAAAATCCCTGCTTCCGGTCATAAATATTTTTAAAAGTATACAAAAATAACAGGGCCAAAATTTCGGCCCTGTTATTTTCATATATTTTCATAACTGCTCATGTTCCATTCTCTGGATCATAATACACAGCAGCAAAAAATAACGGTCTGTCATTTTAAAATAATTTTTTTGTGTTATTTCTTTGATTTTCCCCAACCGATAACGTAGAGTATTAATATGTATATGCTGTCTTTCAGCTGCATCCTCTAAACTGTTTTCCCGCAAAGCCGCTGAAAGTGTATCCAAAAGGCTCGATTGATAGCGTCTGTCATATTCCTGCAGTTTATCAAGCACCGTCATCTTAATAAAATTATACTCCGAAGTATTGCGGCAGTGCATCAGCAAACTGAACGGCAGCCATTCTTCAGCCTTACGTACTCCTGAAATATGCAATTTATATAAAAGTCTGATAACGTTTACCGACATCTCATAATGCTCTTTAATTCGCTCCAGTTCTGTAAATTCAGGAGATATTACAGCTGCAGCTATTTTACTCTGTTCCTTATTATATTTTTTGAATATATTAATGCTCGTAAGAGCTTCTTTACTGCTGCATAACAAGATATAAAATTTTTCCTCTTCAATTAAAAATCTATCAATCAAATAATTGCTTATATTATGGCTTCCTTTAGAAAATAAAATCAAATTATATGCTTTTTGCTGCACAAATCCCAGATTAGCAAGCTTTTCAGCAATAACTTCTCCACTTTTGATTTCACCATTTTTTATTTCTTTCCAAAAACGTTCCACTGTTTTCTGCAGCGTTTCATAATGGTCCCACAGCTTGATGGCTAAAAAAGAAGCTCCCTGTTGCCCAATCAACCGTTCTTTTTCCGTTAACTGCCCCTCAGCAACAATAATAAACCTCCCTATAAGCTGACTACGGGCATAGCATTCGAAAATATGCAGCTCATTGATAAAAAAGCCCGCATCAGTATATATTCTTTCATTAAAACCAGTTTTAATTTTTTCTGTCCAATCAAGAAAATCCTGTTTACGAGTACCTCGTCTGCTCCAGGAAGCAAGTATCTTCCCTTCATGATTCAGGCAAAAACAATTCTTGTGAAGCTGATTTCCCAAAACATTCACCAGCGAAGCCAGATCATCTGAATTCAGTGAAGTATGAATAAGTTTTTGATAGTTTTTTTCTACTTCAATCAACATATTGGTTTGATAATTCTGGATTTCAGAAGTGATTGTCTGCACCAGTTCTCTAAACTTGACTGCAGTTTTCACTTCAAATACCGGCAGCCGGTACTGATCTGCCAACTGCAGTATTTTCAGCGGGATCTTATTGATAAAACGACCTGTTTTGATACCTATCGCTGATATTCGCGGAGCAAGCTTTTTAAAACCATCTTCCTGCAGGTCAGGACTTTTACTGAAGGCATACCAGGTAGTTAAAACAAACTCACCTCCTGTTACCCATTCGTGCAAATCAGCCCCTTCCATAATTGTTACATGTGTTATCTGATTGTTTAAGTTCCCATGCTTATTAACCAATGTCACACGTTCGGCAAAATCTTTGATTTCCAATAATTCATTTAAGGTCACCATTTTCTTGGACATTATCTCACCTTCTTTTCTAATGCCATATATTTCTTTTTCTCCAGAATATCCTGATTACGATTTTACTATTTAGTTATTTTTTTAGCAAATCCAAAGATTTCAAAAACTGTTATACTAAAAAGCTGAACTTTACCCATCGTAAAACCTTCTTGATTTTAAACCAGCGCCTTATTTTTCATTCCGGTAAAAAAATCTTGAGGCAACTATAAAAGCAGCCTCAAGATTATCAAATCTTCCATTAATCATTCACATAAAACTAAGTATTACAAAAGTTCCACTGATGATAACGCCGGAAACAATTGTCCAAATAACGCAATATCCCATAATATCACGCGCCGATAATCCCGCAACTCCTAAAAGCGGCAATGCCCAAAACGGTTGAATCTGATTAGTCCAGCCATCTCCCCAAGCAAAAGCCATAATTGTCTGCGGAATGTTCGCCCCCAATGCCTCAGCAGCCTTCATCATGATTGGTCCCTGGATAGCCCATTGCCCGCCTCCGGAAGGAATGAAAATATTTACCAGCCCTGCCGATAAAAATGTATAAAGAGGGAAGGTATGTGCTGTAGAAATTTCCACAAACCACATGGAAATCATATCAACCAGACCAGAAGCAGTCATCATCCCCGACATACCAGCATAAAGCGGAAATTGCAAAATAATACCGCGGCTGGCACCGATTCCCTGTGCCACAGCCTTTAAAAAGCCGTTAGGACTGCTGTGCAGATATAAACCCAATGTTAAAAAAATCAAAATGACCAAATTCAAATTCAGGTCAAAACCAATCTTAGAAAAATTAGCTCCCAGATAAATCAATGGGAACAAACCAAACAAAGCGTTGAGCCAATAAGAATTTTCCAATCTTTCGGCAAATGTCATATCTTTTTTAGCAATTCTTATCTCTGGTTTTTCTTGTTCTTTTTCACTGTATTCCACTATTTCATTAGCAGGAGGTTTCATATTAAAATACACGATAAACAGCATAATTACGATGATAGCCGTCATTACCAGATTCCAGGAAGAATACAGCGTATCACCAACCGGTGTCAGTGGCAGTCCGAGCTTCTCCATAAAATTGCCTGGTGTTGCTGAAACAAGCGGAATCGAAGAAGACGGCCCGCGAATAATCTCACCGCCATAAGCCGCAGCTACCAACAGCGGAAAATGCAGGCCTTTAACCTTTTTGCCTACCTCTTTCGCAAGAACTGCACCTATAACAAGCCCAAATCCCCAGTTTATATAGCAAGACGCAATAGATACTAATGCAGTCAACCCAAGAGCCTGCTGTGGAGTTTTAGGAATACCTGTTACCTTGTTCAAAATCTTTTTAGCCAAAGGTGTCAATGCCAGTACATAACCTGTCAATAAAACTAAAACCATCTGCATCCCAAAAACAAACATCGATGAGTACCCTCTGCCCC
>ENA-OWPJ01001113-OWPJ01001113.1-human-gut-metagenome-genome-assembly--contig:-NODE-1113-length-13344-cov-3.18406_pt1 | contig 13344 bp, 10 predicted proteins | sample MGYA00248264_ERZ651846 | MGnify/ENA primary metagenome ERZ651846 (study PRJEB26924, sample SAMEA4378271) | human gut metagenome | biome: human gut; feature: human-associated habitat; material: faeces...
GGTTCGAGTACGGTCTCGGTGCGGCAGTGACAATGGGTTCTAACAGCCAGCTTTATGTGGATGTAGAACGCAGCAGCGGCAGTGATTTTAAGAAAGACTGGACCTGGAATGCCGGTGTAAGGTGGAATTTCTAAAGACTAGCCCTTATTTGGGTTAGTCTCCAATAAGGAAGGATGAAATTTATGAACAATAAGGATTTAAGCAAGAAGGTGTTGGCGTCTTTGCTGACAATGTCGTGTGTATATCTGGGGGGGACATCCGTGCTGCCTCTGGTTGAAGCTGCGGCATTGGTAACCAGTGCCGATCAAAATATAACTTTGCCTGCAGATGGAGATAAGAGGCAGGAATTTATTGATCTGAATAAGCCTTACAGCGGCGAGAAGCAGATCGTTTATTTGCTGAATGCGCAGGGTGATCCTGAACGCAAGGCGATTTTCAGCGGTGCAGGGACTGTTATCAAAATGCAGGGAATAAATAGTAAGCAGGTCACGGCATTGACTGCTTATGACGGGGCGAACGTGGAGTTTAACGCCGATAGTACTGATTTGAGTGCTAGCAGTAGCAAAGCAGGAGTGAGCGCGATCGCTGTGGTTAATACGTCGGGAGATAATTATGGTAGCGTGATCAGATTCAACAGTGCAGAAACGAGGATCAACGCCGATGCTGTCGGCACGGCTACTGGTGTGTATACGGAAAAGTACAGTGCGACGCAGTTCAGCGCAAATACCGTCAGCAATATTAACGCCGTATCACAAAAGAATGATGCTTATGCTTTGCTCAACGGAGGCAAAACGATTATCAACGGCACTGTAAATTTAAGAGCTGCAACTGATATCGGCGATGCTATGGGTCTTGTTGGGCGTTATGAAACTGACGGCTTTGAGTTTCAGCGTGTTGGCGGCAGTGTGACGACTGATGCCAACAGTGCTGTAAATATCGAGGCTGAATCGGCACAGGGCAGAACGGTGGGGGTATTGGCAGAGAGGGGCGGTTGGGTAACGTTTAACGGTGCTTTGAATGTTACAGCCAAGGCTGCCGCTAATGACGGCTTTGGCGTTTGGGCCAATAAAGCAAACAGTAAGATGATGATTGATGGACAGACGGATATTAAGGTAGACCGAGGGGCCAACGACAGTGATTTTAAGCTTGTCAGGGCTTTGCACGCTGTGCAGGGCGGCACGATAGAGGTCAATAGCAGCGGTAAGAGTAATCTGGTTACTGTCGACGGCGATTTGTATGCCGATGGTAAGGGTTATACTGATGGCAGCGCTATGTCGCTTGAGATAGTTGTCAATCCCTGGACACATTGGGAGCAGGATACGGATTTACGTTATATGCAGGGTAATAAACCGACGGTTTTGAGTGCTGATGTGCCAACTGACGGAAGTTCTTATATCAATTTTGTGATGGATAAGGCCGGTTCGTATTTATACGGAGCTGCCAACGGCAATGTGTATATTACGGCCAAGAAGGATACTGAATGGCAGGTGACCGGTGACAGTGACTTTATGGCGCTTAATGTTAACGAGGGCCTGATCGATCTTTCGCACCAGGAGCATTATTATAAGACGTCGAATCCGTATCAAAAAATGTCTATAGATACTTTGTCGGGAAATAACGGTAATTTTGTTATCAATACAGATATTTTGAATGATGCCGGTGTGACAGTGGTGAAAGTCGGAACGGAGATCTATCATGGCGGTACGCTTAACGGTAATACGTACAGTTACACTGCTGCTGATGGCAGTGACCAAACGATAAATTTAAGTGATCCTGTCATTTATGCCGAAAACAGTGCAGGAGCTATGACGCATACGGTGTATGTTCATGATGATGCTTTTAAAAATGAGGCTGATGTGACTGGAAAATACTTGAAATTTGCCCGCGTAACTGATGATGTGACCTTTAACGCAGGTACAAAGCAGGTTTCGGAGCTGTTTTCGTATAAGCCTGTACTGTTACAGACGCAGGAAGAAGATAAGGCAGCTAACAGTGAATTAGTATCCAAAGATGAATTTGATAATTTGCAATGGGTGGATTCTACCAACCGTGACTGGTGGATAACAGGCTATAACAAAGTGACTGCCGATGATCCCAAGGTGCCGGTGGCCGCTTTGGCAGCAGGGTTTGCCGGTTGGCGTTACTGGAATGAAAACGACACCTTACTTAAACGAATGGGCGAGCTGCGTTATTCTACTGACGCTGGTGGAGACTGGATCCGTATTATCCGCAGTAAGCATAATCGTGGGGGAGAATATGGTTTCAGCAATCATATGACAACAGTACAACTGGGGTACGATAAACGCGAAGTACGCACAAACGGTATTTGGCGTAAAGGTATTGCTTTGAGCCGTGGTGTGGGCAAAAGCTCATATAATAAAGGCAATGGCGAAAACAGCAACAATAGTTTGGCATTATATGGTACATGGCTGGGCAACAAGGGGCACTATTTGGATCTTATAGCCAAGGGTAGCAGGCTGCATAGCGACCACGAAACTTACGGCGAGTTTGCGGACAGCGGCAGCGGCAAAAACTGGGCGACAAGTATAAGCGCTGAATACGGGCGTAAAAAACAGCTTAACGAAGCTGGCTGGTTTGTTGAACCGCAGGCCCAACTGACTTATGGGCATTTATGGGGCGATTCATATACTACTAAAAATGGTATTGAAGTTGAAACAGATTCGATAAACAGTTTAGTGGGGCGGCTCGGTTTCGTATTGAGTCGTGAATTTGACAGAAATACGGTCAAGGCTTCCCGTTATTATGCTAAGGCTTCGCTGCTGCACGAATTTTTTGGTGATGACAGTGTTACTTTACGTGACAGTAAAAATGACGACAGGCTGACTTTTAACGACAGTCAGGGTGGTACTTGGTTGGAGGTTGGTATTGGTACGGACGTGCTGTTGAGTGAACGGACTAATTTTTATTTTGATATTGAAAAAACTTTCGGCGGTACGGTAAAAACACCTTACCGTATTGAAGGCGGTTTCAGGTGGGAGTTTTAACTGTTGTTATACATAAGTCATAAAAATCAGCTGTGAAAAGGAGAGTGTTGAAGATGAAAAAGTTTTTAGTTATGTTAGTGATGCTGGTGGGGGTATTTGCTATGACTGGCTGCGGTAGCAGCAGTCTTGTCGGCAATATCATTAAAGACGAGGGTTCTTTGGTTAAGATCATGGATGAATTTAAAAATCTGGATGGACTAAAAGGTAAAGAGATACTTATTTTTCAAGATGTTAATATGTATACCGGTGAAACAGGAAACAGAGTTGTTATTAATATTTTAAAACCGGGTACTGATGATGAAGTGGATAACTATGAGTATCGCGGCGGGTGGAGTAAGGCAAGGCCCGTACAGCTTTCCGGCAGTGGCAAAGCTATCGACAATTGTATACCTTTAGAGCAGCTTGATTTTGCCAAGATTCCTCAAGTTTATAAAAGCATGGAAGCCCAAATAAAAGATATCGAAGGCGCTAAAATAGATGATTATATGAGTTTCAGATTTTGGCAGGGTAAGTGGGATATTTCTGTATCTGCTAAAAGTCCAAGGGCTAAGTATTTTGCAGATTTTGACTTAGATGGAAATTTGAAAAAATTTAAGAAAAACTGAACCATTTCAATATTAGGATTGCTTTCATGGTGAGAAAAATGCTATATTGACATAGTACTTTTGAAATTAATAAACTAAGGAGATGATTATTGGTGCGTTATGAAATTATGCAGCCGGGCGCTTTTGCCTTTTTAAAGGTACAGCTGGAAGCAGGCGAGAGTATTAAAGCGGAATCTGATGCTATGATGGCGATGTCAGGTAATATCAAAGTTGAAGGTAAAATGGAGGGCGGGATGCTGGGCGGCCTGGCACGTAAATTTTTAAGCGGCGAAAGCTTGTTTTTTCAGCATCTGACAGCACAGGGGCAAGCTGGGGAGGCTGTTTTAGCCCCGCCGATACCGGGAGATGTTTCAGCCTATGAGTTGACAGGTAATACCTTATGTATTACTTCTGGCGGTTTTTTAGCGGCGGAAGAGAGTGTAAGATGCAGAATCTGGGTAAAGGTCTTTTTTCCGGCGCCGGGTTATTTGTCGTTAAAGCTTCAGGTACGGGAACCTTATTCTTCAATTCGTTCGGGGCTATCTATCCGTTAGAATTGCAGGTGGGCGAAGAGATGGTTGTTGATACAGGTCATTTGGTAGCTTGGGATGCTGATATGAATTATAAGGTAACGAAAGCAAGTTCCGGGATCATGTCCAGCCTGACTTCAGGTGAGATGTTGGTATGTAAGTTTACCGGGCCGGGAAAAGTTTATACACAAAGCCGTAATCCTGGTAGTTTTGGCTGCTGGGTTGGTGGTATTATTCCATCACAGGGCTAATAAAATTACAATCAAAGCACAGACCATTTTGGTCTGTGCTTTTTACTATGAAAAAACAGAAAACGGCTTGACGATAATTTTCAGAAAACTTATAATAGATATAGAATATATTATTAGATAATGATTATCGAAAAAATGGAGGTTGAGGAGAAATGGCAAAATATAAATGCAGTGTCTGCGGTTATATTTATGACGAAGAAAAAGAGGGGCAGCCACTGCTTGACAGTAAATGCCCGGTCTGTGGAATGACGATGGTATTAATGGAGGAAAACGACAGCGAAGCTGCTGCTTCTACTGCTCTGGAAGCAGATGCAGCTCCGGAGGAGCTGGCTTATGATCCGGCATACGCCCGTTGTGACGCCAGTTGCCGTTATATGGACGATATCCATGAAATGGCTGTAACAGGTAAGTCGATCATCGGTGCTATGGGTACGCCGATGCCGATGCCTGGCTGGGACGATATCCTGCTGCTGGGTAATCAGCTGAATCCGCCGCCGCTCAATGATCATGACGCGGTTGATACGACGACTGTGATTGGTAAAAATGCCAAAAAGCCGTTGATTTTGACTAATCCGATTTTTGTTTCACATATGTCTTTCGGAGCTTTGTCAAAAGAGACTAAAGTGGCTTTAGCCAGGGGCAGCGCTTTGGCAGGTGCGGCGATGTGCAGTGGTGAAGGCGGTATTCTGCCGGAAGAAATGGCAGCGGCGCATAAATATATTTTTGAATATATCCCCAATTTATACAGTGTGACACGGGAAAATCTGCGTAATGCCGATGCGATCGAGATCAAGATCGGCCAGGGTACGAAGCCCGGTATGGGCGGGCATCTTCCCGGCAGCAAAGTGACACCGGAAATCGCGGCGATCAGGAATAAACCTTTGGGTGAAGATGTTATCAGCCCGTCCAAGTTTCCTGATATCAATACGAAAGAGGATTTGAAAGCATTGGTGACGAAGCTGCGCGAGGAATCTGACGGCAGGCCTATAGGTATCAAGATCGCAGCCGGTAAGCTAGAACGTGATTTGGAGTTTTGCGTTTTTGCAGAGCCTGATTTTATTACGATCGACGGACGCGGCGGCGCTACAGGCGCCAGCCCGAAGCTGGTTCGTGATGCGACCAGTGTTCCGACCGTTTATGCTTTGTATCGTGCCCGCAAGTATCTTGATGCTGTGGGAGCTGATGATATTGCGCTGGTGATCACCGGCGGGCTGCGGGTATCGTCTGATTTCGCCAAGGCTTTGGCTATGGGTGCGGATGCTGTGGCAGTAGCATCGGCTGCTTTGATTGCGGCAGCCTGCCAGCAGTATCGTATCTGTGGTACGGGTAAATGTCCTGTAGGTATCGCTACGCAGGATCAGGAGCTGCGCTCCAGATTTAAGATCGAAGCATCGGCGCAGAGGGTAGCAAACTTTTTGAACTGTTCTCTGGCAGAGCTGAAAACATATGCCCGTATCACTGGTCATAAGAATCTGCATGATTTGAATGCAGGTGATTTGTGTACGATCAATCGTGAGATTTCTGACTATACCAATATTCCTCATGCCTGATATTTAAATATGTTGTGGAAGCTTCCCCCGTATGCATTGGCATGCGGGGTTTCTTTTTGGCATCAATGCTGAAATTTATAATATGAACTTTTTGCAAACTTTAACTGTAAATGCTTGACTTAAAGTTGACTCTAGCCTGTAAAATCGAATTAAAGGCAAAGGCGTTATGGTAAAATACCAAACGCTGCTTTGGGTAAAATAAAAGATGAGGAGGTATAGTATGAAAAAAATTGTTGTGGTGCTGATGTCGATGCTGGCAATGCTGGTGGCGGCTTGCGGCGGCAGTAATGCCGAAGCTATTTCTACTGATAATGGAGGGAAAATTATGCAGAGTGAAAATAAAACTAACAGCAGTAAGGCTTTGGTCGTGTATTATTCGCGGTCAGGTAATACCGAGGCTCTTGCCAGAATGATCGGTAATGAAACAGGTGCGGATATGTTCAGGGTGACTACTGTCACGCCATATCCTGAAGCTTATAGGGAAACTACTGAAGTTGCCAGAGCCGAACGTGATAATAACGCGCGTCCTGCAATTAACGGACGTGTAGAAAATATGGCGGATTACGATGTCGTTTATATCGGCGTGCCTAACTGGTGGAGCACGATGCCGATGCCGATGTTCACTTTTTTAGAGCAGTATGATTTGTCCGGCAAAACTATCGTACCGTTCGTTACTCATGGCGGCGGTGGCGTAGCTAATTGTGTCAGCGATCTAAAGAAAGCTGTTCCCGGAGCTACAGTGCTGGATGCATTGGTAGTCAGCGGCGGCAGCGCGCAAAATGCCCAGAGCGATGTCAGTGCCTGGCTGAAACGCTTGGGTTTAGTAAAATAAAATATCATTTCCTGACAGTAAAAACAGAGAGTGCTTTTTGAGCCCTCTCTGTTTTGTTATATCCATATTTAAATATATTCTTTTTTCAGGTATTCTAAAAATTTTTCAGAGGCTTTGGAAAAGGTTTGATATTTTTTCCAGACAATATCAAGCCCAACTTCAAGTGTTGGTTCTAATGGGCGAAAGCAAAGCGGGCTGTCGTCATATGATTTGATGATTCTGTCGATGCTTAATGCATAGCCGACCCCTTCTTCTACCATAAGGGAAGCGTTATATAAAAGATTATAGGTAGCGACGATATTCAGATTGTCGTAATTTCCTCCCATCCAGCCGGCTATCTCATTTTTGACCATGGCCTGGTTGGAAATAATCAGCGGCAGGCCCAGCAAATCATGAGGCTTGATAGTTTTATTTTCAGCTAAAGGGCTGGCTTTGGTCATCCATAAACCCCAGATATCAGTGATCGGTAATTTTATAAAATCGTATTTCTTAAGGTCAGCCGGTTCGATAAACAAGCCAAAATCAAGCAGTCCGCTGTCCAGACGTTCGGAAACGTCTTCGGCCTGGCCGCTGAAGATATGAAAATGTATATGGTCATATTCTTGGCGTATTTTACTGATTATTTTAGCCAGCATCCGCATACCTTCAGTTTCTGCACAGCCAATATAAATATCACCTGTAATGTTTTCAGCAGAGGCGTTGATTTCAGCTTTGGTTTTTTCCATTAGAGCAACGATTTCTTCTGCTCTTTTGCGCAGGATCATACCATCTTCCGTCAGCGTTATTTTGCGGTTCCCGCGGATAAAAAGCTGTTTGCCAAGCTCTGCTTCCAGTTCTTTGAGCTGCCTTGAAAGCGGTGGCTGTGTCATATGTAAAAATTCGGCTGCACCGCTGATACTTTCTTCGCGGGCTACGGCAAGGAAATACTGCAGGGTTCTGATATCCATAAAATTTCACCTCCGATATAAGTATTATAATAGTTTTTGATATACCTTTCAAGTATGGCAAAGTATTTAATATATGTATTTGATATTCTTGGATTCTGTTTTTATAATTAAGACAAAGGAGCCGGGTAAGCAGAATTATCATTGAAGCTGAAAGGCTCTGTTTTGAAACTTATTGTAAATGGATCAATGATTTTAAGGAGTTGAGAAGTATGAAAAAGAAAGTTTTGGCTGACCGTTATTTGAAAATGTTTAAGAGTATCGCTTTAGGGGTGATTTTATCGACGGCTGGTACAAGCGCTGTGTTTGCTGCTGACAGGCCTGCTGATGCTGATAATTTTTACAGGAGTGATAAGGTGGAGGTCCAGAAAGTCACTTTTAAAAATCAGTACAAGATGAATATTGCCGGTAATTTGTATCTGCCGAAAGATATGGACAAAAGTAAAAAACATGCTGCTATCATAGTAGGGCATCCAATGGGGGCAGTAAAAGAGCAAAGCGCTGATCTTTACGCTGTTAAGATGGCAGAACGCGGTTTTGTAACTATGTCTGTCGATCTGGCGTTTTGGGGCGGCAGTGACGGCCAGCCACGCAATGCCGTTGCGCCTGAGCTTTATGCTGAAACCTTCAGCGCGGCGGTAGATTACCTGGGTACAGGGCCTTTTGCTGATCGAGAAAAGATTGGCGCGATCGGGATCTGCGGCAGCGGCAGTTTTGCTATCAGCGCCGCTAAAATCGATCCCCGCCTGAAAGCCGTTGCAACTATTAGTATGTATGATATGGGTGCAGCTAACCGCAATGGACTTAATCATTCTCTGACGCTTGCACAAAGAAAACAGATCATTGCTGATGCGGCGGAGCAGCGTTATGTGGAATTCCAGGGTGGCGCAACTAAATACACAAGCGGGACCGTACATGAGATCACGGAAAAGTCCAATCCTATTGAACGCGAATTCTATGATTTTTACCGTACGCCAAGAGGAGAATTTACTCCTGCAGGTTCTTCGCCGCTTTTAACGACACATCCGACGCTTTCCAGTAATACTAAATTTATGAATTTTTATCCCTTCAATGATATTGAAACAATTTCTCCGCGTCCGCTGCTCTTTATTACCGGTGATCAGGCACATTCCAAAGAGTTTAGCGAAGATGCATATAAACGTGCGGCTGAACCGAAAGAACTGTATTATGTTGCCGGTGCAGGCCACGTAGATCTTTATGACAGGGTAGAGCTTATTCCGTTTGATAAGCTCGAAAGCTTCTTCAAGGCTAATTTAAAATAATTTACTGCAGCAAAAGCTGCAGATCTGATTTTCTGAAAGTTTTGTTTTTGTGGATTCTCGGGATGCTGGGGGTCCACATTTTTGTTAACAGGAGAGGTTATGAAAGAAAAAAATAATTTGCTGATCTTTATTTTGACGATAGGTGTTTTTGGTATCATCAATACAGAAATGGGTGTGCTGGGTATTTTGCCGCTTCTGGCAGAAAAATTTAGTATCAGTATCGCACAGGCCGGTTTGCTGGTCAGTTTGTTTGCTTTGGCAGTGGCTGCAGCCGGTCCGGTGATGCCGCTGCTTTTTGCGGGCATCGACAGGAAGCGGGTGATGCTTCTGGTATTGAGCGTATTTGTTTTGGGTAATCTTATTTCTGTCTTTACTGATAATTTCGCAGTTATGCTGCTGGCAAGAGTTGTGCCGGCGATTTTCCATCCGGTTTATTGTTCGCTTGCTTTTTCTGTTGCGGCTGCTTCAGTCAGCCCGGAAGCAGCTCCCCGGGCTGTTGCTAAGGTCATTGTGGGAGTATCGGCCGGGATGGTACTGGGAGTACCGGTCAGCAGCTTTATTGCCGGCAGTTTTTCGTTAACGGCTGCTATGGCGGGTTTTACCGTAGTCAATACAGCGGCGTTGATTGCGACCTGGTTGTATATACCATCGCTGCCTGTGGCAGCAAGGCTTTCGTATGGGCAGCAGCTGCGTGTTTTAAAGAAGCCGGTATTATGGTTTTCTATTGCAGCCGTTGTGTTTATGAATGGAGCTGTCTTTGGAGTTTTTGGATATTTTTCAGGCTATCTGACCAATATCACTGCTTTTTCGTGGAATACGGTAAGCCTGATTTTACTTGTTTATGGTTTGATGAATATCGTCGGGAATTTTATTGCCGGCCGTATGCTTAGTGCAGGCGCGTCTGCCGATAAGCTGGTCATAATATTTCCGGTCACATTGGGGATTGTCTATGCTGCATTCTTCTGGAGCGGTACCTCGGCGCCGGCTATGGCTTTGATCACGCTGCTTTGGGGAGTTTTGGGAGGTATGAATGCGAATATCAACCAGTATTGGATTACTACTGCGGCCCCGGAGGCACCTGATTTTGCCAACGGTCTTTTTTTGACTGCCGCTAATTTGGGGACTGCTTTAGGGTCGGCAGTCTGCGGGATGGTGATTGCACATATGGGAATGCAGTATATGATGTGGGGCGGCATCGTATTTCTTATTTTATGTTTGGCAATGATTATCCCCAGAGTATATAGATCAGATGAGTATGTTTGCCTGGGAGAAAGCAAATAGTTGTGCTGTAAAAATAAAAAGCCGGCATTCTTCGCAGGAAAGTTCAAACTTTTTGTAAATTTATCCATTCAGGGACTAAAATAGCAGCTTTACCACTTGACTTGGAGCGGACTTTAACCTGTATAATAAAGCATAGAAGTTTTCCAGGCTATGAATAATATTTAGTATAAAAACTGAGCTTCGGGAGGAGACTGTTCTTTTGAGTGTAATTCTGTTTATTTCCTTGATCGATTTTGTTTTGAGTTCTTTGGCGTGGGTTTATTACAGTCATGCATTTTCTTTTATGAGGTCGGCGCCGTTTATCGCTTTATATGTGCTGCTGATGCTTAATACTGTTGGCAGCCGTGTTTTGCCTGAAAGTTTGCCATTGCCGCTGTTAAAGCTTTCGGCCTGGCTGAGCGGTTATTGGATCGCGTTTTTGTACTATTCGCTGCTGTTGATGGTTGTGCATGGTATCGTATATGCAGTTTTGCGTATTTTTTCATTCAAGCTGCCGTTTATGCAGTTTGCCGCTGCGGGCGCAATAGTTCTGGCAATTTTTGTTGCCTGGGGCAGCTGGCGTGCGTTTAGCCCTGTTGTACGTACGGAAACCGTTGTTACCGATAAGCTGTCGTCTGATAAGCAGTATAAAATAGTGCTTGTCAGCGATATCCATTTGGGACGCGAGCTTGGCTATGATTACAGTAAGGGCTTAGTAGAGCTGGTCAATGCGCAGAAGCCCGATTTAGTACTGATTGCCGGTGACATTATGGATGAGCGGCTGCAATATATCATCGAGGAGGATTCACTGGCCCCGTTAAAGGAGCTTCAGGCACCATTAGGGGTATATGGAGCTTATGGAAACCATGATTATCTTGATCGGCCTGACGAGCTGAGAGCTTTGCTGGCAGGCAATAATATCAGTATACTGACTGATGAGAGTACAGTGGTTGATGATAAATTGAAAATTACCGGTTTGCATGATTATCGTGTTTCAACAAGTATTGTTCCGTTGCAGGCTCTGAGCGTCGATAACGATAAGTATTATAGTATCCTGATCGATCATCAGCCGCGGCGGATGGATGCTGCCGCTGAGGCCGGTTATGATATGTATCTGGCTGGGCATACCCATACAGGGCAGATGTTCCCGAACAGGCTGGTTACGCAGCGGATGTATAAGCTGGATTATGGTTTGGCCCGATTTGGTGACCTGACTGCTGTTGTCAGCAATGGCTACGGATTTTGGGGACCGCCGGTGCGGACGGAGCTGAAACCGGAAATAGTTGTTATAAATTTACAGGGGAAATAAATAAAAAACCTTCGGCACAGCCGAAGGTTTTTTTGTTTGTTTTTAAAGGATTTCTTCACGTACTAATTGATTGATCATTTTTTGCTTGCCTAAGACCCAAAGCAGGTCGCCTTTTTCAAAAACAAGCGAAACATTAGGATTGGTCATAGTGTAACTGCCGCGTTCCAGGCCGATGACAAGGCAGTGCCAGTCATCACGGATATTGGTGTCCTTAAGCGATTTACCAAGGATAGGCGAGTGCTTGTCGATAGTGATAGCGCACGATAAGAATACCGAAACGTTTTCTTTATCGTTGTCTTCACGCAGCATAAATTCGCGCATCGTGATAGGTTCTTCCACCAGAGTCATACACAGACGCTGAGTATTGATGGCGGTGTCGAACAGTTTGAATTGAGAATCAGTACCGATCATCAACAAAGTAGAATCCTTTTGCAGAATGTGATGCCCCCCGGGCATATCAATGACTTCTTCAGGAGTTGAAACCTGCAGGATGTTGCAGCCATAAAGCTCACGGAATGCAAGCTGGGTCAGCGTTTGACCTATCATAGGTGAGTCTTCGTAGATTTTATAGCGTGCAAGCTGTAATTCTTCATCGAACCAGCCGTAAAGATGTTCTTCGCCAGCTTCAGCAAGAGCTTCACGATGTTTGAGCATATGGCGCTCGTTCAGATTGACAAGAAAACGTGATTCCATACGCAGATATTCGCCCATCAGCCAGTCGGATGAGGAGATGAAATAAGCAGCGCCTGCTGTTGCCAGCGCAGCCAGCAGTGACTGCAGACCAAGTAGTTTGGCAAAAACAAAGTAGAGGAATGCTGCTGCGATCAGGATTTTTAAAAATAACAGCAGTGTTAAAGGGATGTGATTAGAACGTTTCTTAAACCATAAAGTTGAGAAAAGCTCAGGATGGTTGGTTTTATTGACAAGAACTGCCCGCAGGAACGGCGCCATAACGACCAGAGTCAGCAGCGCTGTCAGCAGATTGCTGTAGGGAGCTGACATTTTTCCTGACAGGTAAGGCTGCAGATAATAATAAGAGCCTAAAGCGACAGCTGAGAGCATAGTCGTAAAAATCAAAATGCGGATAAAATACTCACGCAGAAAATCGCGCCAGTCACTGTCTTTACCGTCGTTATCAGGATTTTCTTCCGTATAGCGGTCAAGCCATTCCAGAGTTCTTTGCGGCAATAGTTTTTTAGTGAACTGATAAGCAGGTTCTGCTGCCATAACGAAAAACGGGGTAGTAAAGGTTGTCATTACAGAAACAGCAACAATTATTGGATATAAAAAGTCGCTGATAACTCCGAGGCTCATGCCCAGAGATGCGATGATAAAGGAAAATTCACCGATCTGAGCAAGGCTGAAACCGCAGTGCATAGAAGTATTGAGGTTTTGGCCTGAAAGCAGTACACCGGCGCCTGAAAGCAGCAGCTTGCCGACTAAGGTAACAATAACGAGTACGATGATAGGTACCGCGTATTCCAGCAGTAAAGCAGGGTCAACAAGCATACCTACTGATACAAAGAAGACAGCTCCAAACAGATCTTTGACCGGTTTGACGAGATGTTCTATTTTTTCGGCACTTGGTGCTTCGGCGATAAGAGAACCCATAATAAAAGCGCCTAAGGCTGCCGAGAAGCCCATGTGGGTAGCAAGTACTACCATACCAAGGCAAAGGCCGATAGAAGCAACCAGCAGAGTTTCATCGTTCATCAGGCGCTCAGCCCGTTTAAAGAAGGACGGGACCAGATACATACCAAGAACGAACCATAAGACCAGGAAGAACAGCAGGCGCA
>ENA-OWPJ01001121-OWPJ01001121.1-human-gut-metagenome-genome-assembly--contig:-NODE-1121-length-13214-cov-112.729_pt1 | contig 13214 bp, 10 predicted proteins | sample MGYA00248264_ERZ651846 | MGnify/ENA primary metagenome ERZ651846 (study PRJEB26924, sample SAMEA4378271) | human gut metagenome | biome: human gut; feature: human-associated habitat; material: faeces...
GCCAAAAGGGATAATTCTGCGTGGCCAAAAGGGGCAAAGTTGAGTGGCTTTTCCACCAAGTCCGGGAACTTCTGGTGTGAGCCGTCGTACTTCGGGCGCACGAAGCAGTTGAATTTGTTGTTGTACATGTCCGTCAGCCGTTTCTTGAACTCCGGAGACTGTTCCTCCAGCCATTCGGTGAAGCCGCCCCGGATTTCATCAATCTTCGCATTGGCAAGCTGTATGCCCTCGCTGTCGCGCACCTTGATGTCATTGCCGTGCTCGTCCTTGCCGATGCTTTTCATCATGTCCGGGCAGGTGTTGTGCAGGGCGTGCTTCAGCAGGTTCATGCCGTCGTAGTGGCGGTAATAGCCCTTCACCAGAAACTCGTCCGTGATTTTCATCGTCTTGTGGCTGCACGCCACCGCATACTCGTCGATGTTTTCCGAATAGGTTATCCGCACCTCCGTATCGAACAGGCGGCTCATGTAGGCGGCATACACTCCCGTGGGTATCCAACGCTCCCCGAAGTTGAAGTCCAAGTCCTCGAAGGGGATTTGTTCGGGCACGGCATCTTTCAGGGTTTCAAGCGCCTCTTTCGCCTGCGGCAGCATTTCGTGTCCCTCATGACTATTCACCCAATTTTCCACGTCGGCGACTTTCTGCACCACGTTTCCGGCGATGAAGCGGTCGGCAATCTCATAACCATTCTCCAGCGGATTGTAGAACACTCGTCCTTTCAGGGTTTCGAGTATCTCCGCCTGCGGCAAATCACAAAGCGACTCCATGTAGGGCAGGTTCACGCCGCCGTACCGGTTCAGCGAGGCGGACAGGGCTTCTTCGGGCGACTCCACTCCGACAAGCGTTTCCTGCGAGAAGGAAACGGGATGGTCGAAGATGTCCGCCTTGACGAACTGCCCGTTCTCGCCGCGCTCCAGCGAGAGCATGTTGCGCCCCGAAGCGTCCATGAGGACGAGCTTCGCATTGTGTCTGGCATTGAGGTTGCCGTAGCGCATGACAAACTCGTCATAGTAGGTGTTCAGGTTGCGGCGCAGCAGGGCGTTCTCCTCGTGGTTTTCCGTTTCATGGGCGTAGAGCCGCTCGTAGGTGTTGCGCAGGTCGATGTAGAGCTGTGCCTTCTGCGCCTGCATCCCCTCTATGTCGAGCGGCTGGAAAGTTGCCCCGTACTTGGTGACATCCTTCAGCACCCCGATTTGGAAACGGACGCCGCCGGTATGTTCCCATACCATCGAACCTTCCTTCAGGTGCGGCTCCATAATGCCCTTGAACGGACGGGGCATCATCGCTTCCTCCTTCCTGCGCTGCCGTTCTTCCGGTGTCAGGGCTGCTTCCTCTTCGCGCATCTCCCTTTCCACACGCTCAATCCGTCTTCTTCCCTCTGCCTCAAAGCCGTTCTCTACCGGATAGACCGGATGTATGGATTGCGGTCGGACTGTATCCGCTTGCTTGGCGGCATTGGCATCCATCTTTTCCTTTCCCATCCGGCGCAGTTCGGCACGTTTCTCCGGCGTGAGCGACATCATCATTTCATAGAAGCCGTTGATGGGCGGGTTCGTTTCCCAGTCCAGACTGCGGTAAACGGCATCCTCCGGGTCATCGTCTTCGGCTGGGGCGGTAGCACCTTCGGTCTTTCCGTGCATGGGTACTGGCTCTTTGTGCCGGCTTTCCGGCATTCCGCTCGCCCCTTGACGGATGATTTCCTCTATTTCCCGTACCTCTTCGGGGCTGATGGCAGGAGCCGTTTCCGCGCTTCTGCCTCTTGCCGCTTCATTTTCTTTTTCCGCCGTTACCCCCTGCCCGTCAGCAGGCATCGGGAACAATGACGGTTGCACCGGCTTCCGGCGTTTGGACTTGGTTCCTTTCTTCCTGTCCGGTTTCAGTCCCCGTTCCGCCAATCTGCGCTCCTCCTGCGTGTAGCCGAACAGGTCATACAAGTCCATGACAGGAGCTTCGTGTTGTTTCGTTTCCACGACCTGCGGTGCGGATTTTACCGCTTCTGCATTTGGCTGTACCGTTTTTTCTTCTATTTCCACCTTCGGCTGTTGTACTTCCTGAACTTGCGGCTGGACGGTAATCGTCTGTGTTTCACGCTTTTCAGCCTTGATGCCATTGTAGCGTTCCAAGTCCAAGCGTGCCGACAGGTCCGCCGACAATATCCGGTACAAGTCCGTGGCGATGCCCTCCACGCCGCCGCTGTGCGTATATACCATAGCCGGCTTGCCGTAGGGGTCGGTATCCCTTTTCGCGTCGGTGTGGATGATGCGTTCCGGGTGGTTTTTATAGTAATTGTTGATTTCCAGTCCGTTTCCCCCGTTTGACAAGCCTGCGATGAAGAGGGTTTCGTCCATTGTTCCCTCGGTCTTGCCTTCATGTTTCTGTAAGACAATCAGGTCACTGCCCACTTCCGTGCCTGCGTTGTTCGTGAATAGGTTGTTCGGCAGGCGGACGGCGGAAAGCAGGTCGGCATTTATCATCATTTCCCCACGTACCGCCATGTTCCGGCTGTCCATGACCCCCTGCGAGGTGATGAACGCCACGATGCCGCCGTCTTTCACCGCATCCAGCGCTTTCAGGAAGAAATAGTTATGGATGGTTTTTGACGATACTTCGCGTATCTTGTCCTTCCCGTCTGTAAACGCGGGGTCGAACACCGCTATATCCCCAAAGGGTATATTGGAGATGGCAAGGTCAAACCGGTTCAGGAACGGCTTTTCTATCTTCTCGAAACCTTCCGTGCGTATCTTCTGCTGCGGGTACAGGTGTCCGAGCATCTTGCCCGTCAGCAGGTCTTTCTCAAAGGCCATCACGTCCGCCTGCGGATTGTCCGACAGTACCGGGGCGATGAACGCGCCCATGCCCGCCGACGGCTCCAGCACGAGCTTCGGTCGCACCTTCTTGTCGTGGAGCACGTCCACGATGGTGTCCGTGATGGCTTGCGGCGTGTAGAACGCCGTCAGCACCGAGGCTTTCAGCGAGTCCACATACCGCTTGTACTCCGTTTCGTCCCTGCTGTTTTCCCTGATGATACGGTGCAGTTCCACCGTCGGGGCGAACAGTTCGAGGTCGGATTTCGCCCAATGCACGGCATCCGCCAGTTCCCTTGCCGGGTTCAGGATGCACTTCAGCCCTCCGAAGCCGCAGTACCGCTCCAACAGCGCACGTTCCCTTTCCGTCGGGGTGCGCCGTTCCCGGTCAAGCGTGAACGCCGTGCGTACCGCCTCGATGTTGTCCCTCAGCTTCTGTTTCCTATTGAACGCCATAGGACTCCAGATAAAGCATGACGGTTCCGACCAGTTCCGTGTATAGCAGGTCATGCGCGGGTGACAGGGCGAAGGTGTCATCCGACGTGTCGTAACCGGCAAACAGGTTGTTCAGGTGGGGGTAGAGCCTGCGGCAGAACGGTTCACGCTCCTGTTCCGCCACCTCGTCGGCAAACTCCCTCTCCACGACCTCCGTCAGCAGGGCGTAGGGAGAGAAGTGCAGCCCTTCGAGCAGCACGCGCATGGTTTCCTCGTGGGCGTCCTCCACCGTGCCGCCCGCCAGCCTTTCCTTCTCGAAAGTGGCGGTGGCGGCTTCTTCGCGTCCGGCAATGAAACCGGTATCCGATGCTTTGTCGGGATGGTATTTTCTCAGGTAGTCCAGTAGGTACAGCCCGTAATAGGACAGTTCCGCCGGAACGGTTTTCTTGTTCTGTTTCATCTTTTTATGGATTTAGTGGTGAAAAATCGGATATTGATATGGATAAAGGAGAAGAAAAAAGGCACCCGGTATCCCTCCGAGTGCCGCCACTAAATCCATGTAAAGAAACAGTATCAACGAATTGAAACAGATTATTACATGAATCAGTGGCAAAGGTAGTCATTATTTTCTTCTTCCTTTCATGTTTGTACTCTTTCTTGTGCCTTTGGCTTCGGGAAAGATGAATTTCGTGTTGAAATCCGCATCGAAGGCGACCGCCGCGCTGAACGGCTTGCCCTGTTTGCTCTTGAAGCCGCTGAGGACACCCGTCCTCCCTTTTGCCAGCAGGTCGGTCATTTCCGTGTCGGTGAGCGTCCTGCCCGCTATCTGGCGGAACACCGGCAGGGCGCAGTCCGGGTTGTCGCAGCGCACCACCTTGCCGTAGAACTGCATCGTGCCCGTGCCGCACTTGGGGCAGGCACAGCCCGATGCCTTGTGACCGAAGATTTTGTCGCAGGCGAGCAGTTCGGTGGTTATCTTGCGGGTGTAGCCCTCGATGTCGCGCAGGAAAGCCTCGTGCGGCGTCCTGCCTTTTTCTATCTCCGCCAGTTCCTTCTCCCAGCGCCCGGTCATTTCCACATCGGCGATGTCCATGCCCTTCACGATGGAATACAGGGCAAGCCCTTTCTCCGTCGGCACGAGCGACTTCTTCACGCGCACCATGTATTCGCGCCGGAGCAGGGTCTCGATGATGGCGGCACGGGTGGCGGGCGTGCCGATGCCGCAGTCCTTCAACGCCTGCCGCGCTTCCTCGTCCTCCACGCCCTCGCGTCCGGCGGTCTCCATTGCCGCCAGCAGGGTGCTTTCCGTGTGCAGCGGCTTCGGACGGGTCATGCCCGAACTCATCGTGCAGCCGTTCATTGCCAGCGTGTCGCCCTCCTTCCAGTCAGGCAGTACGGCATCTTCCTTCTCATTGCCATAGACGTTGCGCCAGCCAACCTTGCGGACGATGCACCCTTTGGCTTCAAACGCCACACCTTCGCACTCTGCACGGACGGTCGTCGTGTCCTTGACGCACTCCGGGGAAAATGCCTCAATCATGCGCCCCACAATCATGTCGTAGATGAGCTGTTCGTTCTTGTAAAGAGCCAGCGGACGGTTCGGGGTCACCAACAGCGCATAGTGGTCGGTCACTTTCGATGCGTCCACGCTGCGGCGGTTCAGTTCGCCCATATCTGCAATCTTCTCCGCAAAGGACGAATGACCTGCCAGACGGTCGAACAGCGCAGGCACTTCGTCAAACACGTCCTCTGGGATGTAGCGGCTCGACGTTCTCGGATAGGTGACGAGCTTCGCCTCATAGAGCTTCTGCACGAGGTCGAGCGTCTGTTCCGCCGTGAAGCCGTGCTTCGTGTTCGCTTCCTTCTGGAGTGTGGTCAGGTCGTACAGCAGCGGAGGGTTCTCCACCTTTTCCTTTTTTTCGGTTTTCACGACGGTGGCGCACATTTGTGCCTTTACCTTATTATATAATGCAGCGGCTTCCTCCTTGTCTTTCCATTTCTCCACCGAGGCGAACTTTACCACTTCACTTGCGCTTACCGACGGTACGGTAAAATGAAGCTGGTGTACCGGTTCGGGCGTGAAACGCTTGTTCTCCCAGAAACGCTTGCAGACCATCGCCAGCGTGGGTGTCTGCACACGCCCTACGGAATACGTGCCCCGTCCGGCGGCGACGGTCAATGCCTGCGTGCCGTTGATGCCCACCAGCCAGTCGGCTTCGCTCCGGGCTTTGGCGGCATGATAGAGACAGTCGTATTCGTGACCGTCCTTCAGTTCCTTCAATCCCTTGCGGATGGCGGCATCGGTCAGCGAGCTTATCCACAGTCTTTGAAAGGGCAAGGTACAGCCGGTATAGGCATACAGGTACCTGAATATCAATTCTCCTTCACGGGCGCAGTCAGTTGCCACGATAATACTGTCGCTCTCGTTCCACAGCTTGGTTACCACTTTAATTTGTTTCACCGCCGCAGCGTCCGCCTTGTAGCCCTTGTCCGTCTTCTCCTGACGGGGAACAAGCTCGAACCTTTCGGGGATGACGGGCAGGCTGTCGCGCCGGAAGCCCTTGATGCCGTACCCGTCGGGCATGGCGAGCTGTACCAGATGCCCCAATGCCCATGTCACGTGGTAGCCGTTTCCGGTGAAATACCCTTCTTCTTTCTTCATTGCGCCGACAATCCGTGCTATTTCACGGGCGACGCTCGGTTTTTCTGCCAATATGGTAATCATGTCTTTTTCTGTCTAATCTGTTGATACTTTTGTTTTTTTAGGTGGAAATGAAACGGGGCACGGCCTTGTCCGTGGGATATGCGGTACAGGGCGATGTATGCTCCCCGTTTCAATCCGTTGATTATTGTCGGATGGATTTAGTGGCGGCAATCAGGACACCTTCACACCTTTGGATTTTCTTGTCTGCCGTTTCTGCTGGGTTTCGTCCTTCGGTGCGGTCTGCCCCTGCTGCAACGGCTCCTTCACGTGCTTGGTGGCCTCGTTGGTCTTGCCCTCGTTGTTCACGGCAAGCTGCGTCCTGCTCTCGTTCGACGGGGCGACGGTCTGCGCGAGGTCGGGATTCTGCGAGTAGGTCAGCGGACGGCCTTTCTCATGGTTGAATTTCAGGTACTTCGTACAGGGCTGCCCTTGGTCGTCCTTCGCGTTGGCAAGCACCACCGTCTTGCCCGCCACGTAGTCGGCGATTTGCTGTTCGTTGAACAGGTCGTCTTTCCATTTGCTTATCGGGCGGATGCTTCCGTCCTCGTTCGTCCACGAGCGGTTGCGCCGTTGCCTTTCGCCGTTTTCCTGCGTCTGCCCCTGTGCATCGGGATTGTCCTGCTGCTTGCTTTGACGCTGCGACTGCTGCTGACGTCGCTGCCCCGGCACGAACTCCACATCGCGTTTTTCGGCGCTCACCTGAAGTAATGCCTGAAATTTGCGCCCGTTGGATAATGTCACTTCTTTGGGCAGGGCAAGCCCGGCACGCAGGATGTCCATTTCTTCCTTTGTCAAGCCGGTCTGTCCGATTTGATAGGGGATGCGCACCTTGTCGGCAGGCACGTCCACGATTTCATTCGTCAGGCGGTCGATGCTGATATACGACTGGCGCATTTCCCCGGTTCTCGTATCCGCCACATCCACAACCTTGCCTAAATTGCCCGTGCGCTTCAGGTTCTTCTTGTCCTCGTCCGTGAAGGTGTAGCCGTTGTGGGGGATGTCAAGGCGCGGCTCGTTACGGATAAAATGGGGTGTCAGTTTCAGTTTGCCGTCCTCCATTTTTTGGAATGAGAGGCGGGCTTGCAGCTCGTAGCTCTCGTAGCCGAAGGTCGGCTTCACCGTCACCAGTCCCGTCTTGCCGTAGTTCATCAGGGCTTTCAAATCCTTTTCTGAAAGCTTTTCCTTGTCGATGCCGCATTTGAACAGCTCATTCCAGTCCACTTGGTCGTCCGCTATCAGGTTCGGCTTCTCCTGTTTCTGCGGTTGCTGCTCATCTTGCGCTTCAGCCGTTTGAGGCTGTTGCACTTCCTGTTTCTGTTCTTCTTTTTTCTGTTCCATTTCTTCCGTCTTTTTAATGGGTTCGTTGTCGCTTTCTTGTTTTACATTCTCCGTTTCCGCCTGCTTCCGGTATTCCGAAGTGTCCACCTTGTGCGCCGCAAGCATTTCCGCGTTTGCCGCAGGGTCTTTCAGCAAATCCTTGATGACCGGCAGTACCGCATCCGCCATGTCCGCCGCCACCCGATAGAAGCCGAAGCGTGTCGGCTCCTTGCACTGGCGGTAGAAGTTCCTGAAGAAGTTATCCACCATGTCGCCGTGGCGGTCGAAGCGCAGGAAGTCCTGCGAGTGTTCCGCCTTTGCCGGAGCCGTCTTCGGATAGCCCTTGCTGTCCAGTCCGGCTACTACGCTGATTTCGCCCGTCTTCTCGTCGCGGACGACCAGCACGTCTTTCTCGTTTTTCTTTTTCTGTTCCATTTCAGTTTAATTTTTACGGTTCGTTCTTTTGTCGTTTGATTTCCTTTTGGCATTGTCCGCCTTATCCTGAGTTCTGTCACGGAGTATTTCCCGCATGTGGGTGCTGATGAACAGTTCCACGTCCGCCCTGCGGTAATAGGTCTTGTGGCGGTGCATCCGGTAGGGCAGCAACCCGTCGCTGCGGTAGCGTTGCAGGGTGCGTTTGCTCACGTGGAGCAGCATGCACACGTCTTGGTTGTCCATCGTGTCCTCTTCCAACAAGGCGATGCCCTGCGGCTTTTCATTCCCGTCACCGCGCATGGCGGAGAGCATCTCCTCCTGACGGTCGAGGCGGCTGAACACCTGCCTCATGCAGTCCTCGAAAGTGCGTCTGTCTAAAAACTCCATAGCCGTTCCTCCTTTCATTTCCTGCCCGCCTTTCCGCCCGTGCGGAGCCGGTAGTTGTGTTTCAGTTCCTCCGGTTTCTCCGGTGAAGTCTTGACCGCATTCTCCCGGATGATGCGTTCCACTTCTTCAGGAGGGTAACGGCAGTCGCCCCGGATGATGACATACCCGATGCGCTTCTCGTCGCGCAGCCGTTGCAGCGTGCGGCGGCTGACACAGAGCAGGCGCATCACCTCGCGGCTGTCCAGAAGGCAGGCGGTATCGTTCCGCTGTTCCTTCATGCCTTGCTTCCTCACATGGGAGGCGATTTCCTCGATGCGCCCTACGATGTCCTTGTAGGCGGCGCTTTCCATCGTGATGATTTCCATTTCTCAATCGGTTTAATCGTTAATGAATCAATTTGTCGGGAGCAAAATTCGGCTATTCCAAAGGGGCGGGCACGGTACTTACCCGTAACTTACGTGAGATTTTTATGGATTTTCCGTCTTGCAGGGGCTTCAACGGGCATTTTTATCATGGAAAACTGCCAAACGGACATTCCAAGCCGTTTGTTCCCGTCATGTCCTGATGTGGCACAATAAAAAGAGCCACAAGCTGCCACTGTTTCCTTGCCCGGTCGGTTCCGACCCACGGCTGTGTAACTTTGCGGCAAACCGATAAAATTTTGAAAGAATGGAAATAGTAATCATTGAGAAGACCGCCTTTGAGATGCTCCTTGCCGGGGTGAAGGCATTGGAGGACAGGGTGAGGACGCTTGCCGAAAAGGGCGGCGACCGCCGCCTTGCCGAATGGATGGACACGGAGGACGTGTGCCGTATGCTGAGCATAACCCCGAAGACCTTGCAGGCCATGCGCGACAGGCACGGCATTGCGTATTCCCAAATCGGACGCAAGTTCTATTACAGGCCGGAGGATGTGGAACGGCTGTTGCCCGGTCCCGAAACGGGACAACCGTCCGTCTGACGCTTGAAGTGTGCCACTAAATCCTATGTAAGATGAATGACAATGTATTGACAAAGGACTGCGGCGTACTTGCCGACGCCATGCAGTCCGTCCGGAGAAGCCTGAAAATGGCGGACAGACTCGCCGACGGATACATCCCGCCGATGGGCGGCGAGCGTTACCTCACCGACAGGGACTTGGCGCGGAGGCTGCACGTGAGCCGGCGCACCTTGCAGCAGTACCGCCACGAGGGGATATTGCCCTATTTCCTGTTCGGCGGCAAGACGCTCTACCGCGAGAGCGACATCCAGAAGGTACTGGAACGTAACTACCGCAAGGCATACTGACGCTTGCGGCAAGTAAAAAACATCGGGAGACGGATACCCTCATGCGGGTTGCCGCTCCCGATGTTCATTTCAGACCGTGCCTGTGCCGTTCAGCAGTATGCCCCATGCGGATGGTGCAGGAACAAGACCGTAGGCTCTTTCTTGGAACGCGCCACCGTCCGGGCTATCCATTTGCGGAACAGTACCGCCTGCCCCGTGTCGAACCGGAACGACAGGGCTATGACCGTTTCCATGCCGTAAATGTCCGTATAACCTTTTGCTTCCTGTAGCCGTATGCGCCGGCATGAACCGCTGTCCGCGATGCCGTCCTTTTTCAGTTTCCTTATGGCGGCTTCCACCGACACACCGCGCACATAGAACAGGCTTGCGATTTCTCCGGTCGTCATCCACACTTCGGCGTCGGGCAGGACTACCGTCTTTTCTTTTATTGTTATGATGCCTCTCGTTTCCATGTTTCTTTTCGTTTTCAGGTTCAACTTCTAAATGGCTTGGCAGATGAACTGTTCCATCGGGGCGAGCTTTTGCGAGAGCAGCTCCATGTCCCGGCTCATCTTCTCAGCCGTGATTTTCGCATAGATTTGGGTCGAACGGATGCTTGTGTGCCCCATCAGTTTCGACAGCGTTTCAATGGGTACGCCGTTGGAAAGACATATCGTCGTGGCATACGAATGCCTACTGACATGCCACGTCACGTTTTTGTTTATCCCGCATTGTTTGGCTACCTGTTTGATGCCGTATTTACAGATATTATAGCATGGGACAGGCAGCAGCTTGCCGTCCTTGGAAACGCCTTTGTATTTGTCGATGATGTGCTTCGCCACATCCAGCAGGCGGATGTTCGTTTCCACTCCTGTTTTCTGGCGGCTCGTCTTTATCCACAGATGCCCGTCGAAGGAAACTTGCAGGTTCTCTTCCGTGAGGTTCGCCATGTCACGCCAACTCAAACCGGTGAAGCAGCAGAAGATGAAGAGGTCGCGTATCAGTTCATAGTTCTTCCTCTTGAACGTGCAGTTTATCATCTGCGTGATTTCCTCTTTCGTCAGGTAGCCCCGTTTCGTTTCCTCCTTCGTGATGTGGTAGGCATAGAACGGGTCGCGCTGCAACCAGCCGTTGTTGATGGCGGTGAAGATGATGCTCCGGAAAGGCATCATGTACGACCACACGGTGTTGGTGCAATGCCCTTTCTCCACGCGGAGGAACAGCTCGAAGTCCGTGATGAAGGCGGGCGCAAGCTCTTTCAGGGCGATATCCTCCACTTTGTACCGGGTTTTGATGAACTCCGACAGGTGCTTGTAAACCACGCAGTATTTCCAGTAACTGCGTTGGCTCTTCATCTTGCCCACTAATTTGGCGTAGTCCTCGTTGTGCTGCCGGAACACGGCAAGCAGCGTCTTATGGTTCATGCCCATGCCGAGGTATTCGTTGCGTACCTTCTCCGCCGTGACATAAGTGTCACGGTCGAACACGTCCTGATAGGCCTTGTTCACTCCCACGCGGATTTTGTCCAGCATACGGTTGCCTTCCAGAGCCACGTTGCTCCTTCCGGTCAGCCGTCCGGTTTCCACACTCCACATTTTTTCCTCCACGTCCAGCTTGCAACTGAACTGCGCGATTTTCCCGTTCACCGTGATACGGCACATGACCGGTATCAACCCGTTCTTTTTCGGCGCGTTGCGCTTCAGGTAAAATAAAATCTTGAATGTCGCTCTACTCATAGTTCCTACTTTTTTATGGTTGCAAAATTACCTTGTGTAGAGCTGTTTGCCTGTATGTAAACCGCAGCAGACCGAAGCAATCGAACCTGCCGCAAGACTTTTTCATCCCGAACCTTGCCGACTGCCTGTATAAATGCAGTTTCTGCCATGTTTTGCCGGGCTTTTCCATCCTGTTACCCGTTCCGATTTCAGGTAACGAGCTGGTAACGCAATTACGGTTCAAGTTGGCTTTTTCCCGGTTTCAGTTGGCACTCACTCAAATCGCCAAAATCCCATAAATCATTAACTTTCAATCATATTTCCGTGATTTGCTCAGTATCTCACTTTTTTGTATTATCTTTGTCACGCAAAACAGAATAAATATATGGATAGTATTTTAATTATTGATGATGAACCGCAAATACGCAAACTTCTTTCGCGTATGATGGAATTGGAAGGTTACGAAGTATTCCAGGCAGCCGATTGCCAGTCTACATTGAAACAACTTAAGTTACATAATCCCCAAGTGGTGTTGTGTGATGTGTTTTTGCCGGACGGCAATGGAGTGGATATGGTTACAACCATCAAAAAACTCTATCCAGAATTGGAGGTGATACTTTTGACCGCCCACGGTAACATTCCGGATGGTGTGCAGGCAATCAAGAATGGAGCCTTTGATTATATCACCAAAGGGGATGATAATAATAAAATTATTCCGTTAATCAGCCGGGCTATGGCTCAGGCTAAAAAGAATGTAGGAGAAAAAGTGAAAACAGAAGAGACCCAAAGTTTCTCTTTTGACGCTATAAAAGGGAAGTCGGAGGGTATGCAACAAGCCGTAGCATTGGCCCGAAAGGTTTCGGCAACGGATGTTACAGTCTTGCTGACCGGAGAAACAGGCACGGGGAAAGAGGTCTTTGCACAAGCCATCCATCTCAACAGTCTTCGCAAAGAGAATGCTTTTGTGGCTGTAAACTGTTCTGCTTTTAGCAAAGATCTGCTTGAAAGCGAGATATTCGGTCATAAAGCCGGTTCGTTTACCGGAGCGATGAAAGATAAGAAGGGGCTGTTCGAAGTGGCCGATAACGGAACCATCTTTTTGGATGAAATAGGTGAAATGGCTTTCGAGCTGCAAGCCAAATTACTTCGTGTGCTCGAAGCGGGAGAGTACATCAAGATAGGCGACACGAAACCGACGAAAGTGAATGTCCGCGTTATCTCCGCCACCAATCGGGACCTGAAAAAAGAAATAGAACAAGGTAATTTCCGTGAAGATCTTTATTATCGTCTTTCTGTTTTTCAGATACACCTCCCTCCTCTTCGTGAGCGCAAAGAAGACATCGAACTTTTGGCGGAAAGCTTTATCCAACTCTTTTCAAAGAAACTGGGGAAACAGGTGGAAGGGATGGCTCCGGAGTTCTTGAAAGCTTTGAAAGCTGCCGACTGGAGAGGAAATATCCGTGAATTGCGAAACGTGATAGAACGCAGCATGATTGTCTGCGACAAACAGCTCACCTTACAAGATCTTCCCATTGAAATACAGAATGCCCGGCAGGAAGATTATTCCGGCAAGAATTATTCGGAGTTTGAACTGGCCGCTATGGAAAAACGTCATATCGCTAAAGTTCTGCAACATACTAAAGGAAACAAGACTGAGGCTTCACGTTTATTGAAAATAGGTTTGACTACTTTATATAGAAAGATAGAGGAGTACGGTATTTAGTTGTTGCAGGTCATTGATCAACCCTTTCCTGCCCTATGGTTAAGTCTTTTTATACGGATGTATTCTATCTCCATAGCCTTTGGAGTTATCTCCATAAGCTTTGGAGTTGACTCCCAAGGTTATGAAGTTGACTCCAAAGACTTGCGGAGATAAAACAAACAGGAAGAAAAGACTTAACCATAGGGCAGGAAAGGGTTAGGGATACGGATAAGACCTTTTAATGACGAATCCGGTTCCCAAGTCTTTTATGTATTCCTTACGGATAAACAGCCCCACTCAAATTCTACTGCTTCACGAAAGACCATAGGCAGCATTATTGCAAGATGGTTTCAAGCAAAGATGGCTACGGAATCAATACATTCCGGATATAGAAAGGCACTATAAAATATTTTGTGTAAATGGAAATACGGGATTCAGAAATGAGTCTCG
>ENA-OWPJ01001124-OWPJ01001124.1-human-gut-metagenome-genome-assembly--contig:-NODE-1124-length-13170-cov-3.23835_pt1 | contig 13170 bp, 25 predicted proteins | sample MGYA00248264_ERZ651846 | MGnify/ENA primary metagenome ERZ651846 (study PRJEB26924, sample SAMEA4378271) | human gut metagenome | biome: human gut; feature: human-associated habitat; material: faeces...
ATCTCAATCTTAAAACTGCTCTTTCATTAGTATTCTCCATTTTATCTATTGTCTGACTTAATTTTATCTGAAAATTACATAATTCATTAAGATCTTTTTCCATCTCAATAATTTTATTCATTTTATTTACTATTCCAGAATCATCCTTAATAGGCCCTCCTTGAACTTTTTCTGTCAGCTTTATAGCTTGAAGTCCATCAAGATTGCTTTTAAGTTCTTCTAGAACCTCTTTTTTAGTTTCTATTTCTAAATTTATTCTGTATCCCTTTTTCAAGTATTCTTTCTTTGTCATTTTGTTTCACCTCATTTTGCTATTAAAAAACCCCTCAACTGAATAACCTGAGGGGTAAAATAAATATTATTTAACTTTTTTTAATACTTCTGAAAAACCTTTTAATTCAAACATTAGAAATATAGTGTCATCATTGGATTTTTCTATAATAACTTTTATTATTTTTCCTTTTTTCATTTGTTCTAAAAGTTTTGGAGTTAAAAAATCTATAACTATATATCCTTTTTTTGATACTACTCCTATCCCTGGAACAGGGTCATTGTTGTCAATTTTAATTTTTATATTAGATGTCCCATTTTTTCCTTTTCCACCAATATATTCTGTTGCAAATCCAATAATTAAATCTTCTTTATGTTTTTCTACAAATAAACAAGAAGTGCCTTTGTCATCAAATTGAAGTATTCTAACTTCGCCAGTACCATCTCTAAATTCATCTACTATTTCTCTAGTTTCCCAACAATAAGCAGTTGAAAATAAAAATATACTAAATAAAAACATTAATACTTTTTTCATCTAATCCCCTTTTTCTTTTTAGAATATCCTATAAAAATAAAATTAGCAACCTCAAATAGTATTTATTTTTCAAGGTAACTTTCCTCAAGTTTTAATCCATGATTTTGACAATATGTCCATAGATTAGTGAGTAATACCTTTACAAAATCTAATTGTTCTTCTTTATCATTTGGATATTCATTCATTAGCCTCACTGCCAATTTTTTTGAATCAATATACATTGTATCTGTTTTTATATAGATTACACTATCTAAACTTTCCATTACATAAACCATTGTATTGTGAAAATTTTTGTCAGGACAACTTAATGCTGTACTTGATAATAACATAAAACTTCCCAAAATAATCAAACCTATCTTTTTCATAAATCAGCCCTCCATAGATGTTATTTCTTTTATTATATCATAAAATAGAACTATGAAAGTTATTACTCCTCAAATTATTCACTTGCCAATGTACTAAATTGCCTTTATAAGATATTTTTATTTATTCAAAATTTAATTTATTTTTTCTACAATGTTTATAACCTCTTCCAAACTTCTTACCACATAGTAGGCAGCTCCATGCTCTTTCATCAAACTTTCCATTTCTTCCTGTTCTTTGGATTGTTTCCCTTTGCTTGTTTTAACTTCTAACCCTATACACCTACTATCTTTAAGAACTAAAATATCTGGAAAACCCTTTTTAGTTCCTTTTGCTAAAGACCTCCACCTTTTCCCTACTGGGTCATAAATGGCAGTATTGTTTATTCTCTGGAAGAATAATTTCCCTTGCTTTTCTAATATCTGCAAGTAGCTTATTATCTGTGATTGGATATCACTCTCTTTCATCTTCCCCTCCTAGAAAAGATATGCTATTGCTCTTCTTAATAATCCCTTTTCTCTGTTAAATTTTATTCTGTTAAGGTTTTCAAGCACCTTTCTACACTCTTTACCTGTCAATCTGCTACTATCTGTATTTAATTTTAAGCCTAATTCTTCTGCTAATTTTCTAACTTCTACCCTTAGAAAATCTGTTTGGCTTATAAATTTTCTTTCTCTTTTTACTTCTAATTTTTGTTGTTCCATGTTTTTTCCTCCTTGTTATTTCTCAAAAAATTTTATCCTACTTTCTTTTTTCTTTCCAAATATTTTTTTAAAACTAGGTATATAGTTTCTGTTCTAGCCATTATATGTGCAATATTTTTATTATATTTTTCTAAAGCTGATTTTAAAGCCTCTTGCTCTATATATCTCTTTTCCTGTTCTGTAAGAGCTTCAAATATTTTTTTTAAGTTCTCTTTTTCCTCTATTGCCCTATCTCTCTGCTCCTTATTTTTAAGATTGCTTTCTATCACTTCTTTTGCCTTTTTCTCTGCTTTAGTCTTTCCAGTATTATAGGACTTTTCTTCTATAACCCAGTTTTCTTTCAAAGCCTTATATATAGCCCCTTCATTCCAGTTTTTAGCTGGAGCTATTGTCAAGATTGTTTTAATTCTTTCTAGGTCTATATGCTTGGAATAAACAAGTTCCATTATATTTTTACATGTGAATATACTTATCCCATGCATCTGTAGGACAGATTTTATTTGTCTTATTTTTTCTTTTTCTAAAATTTCTAAAGAACTACTACTAGGGTCTATCTTATTTATATTATCTAACTTAGTAGTAGTTTCTTTATTAGTATTCTTAATATTAATTTTCTTCGGGGTACATCCCATGTAGGTACTACTAGGTACATCTGATGTGGGTGGTGTAGATACATCTGGTGTAGTAGGTACATCAAATGTAGGTACTTCTAATGTATCTACTTCTTTATTACTAGGTACATCCAGTGTAGGTACTTTTTCTACATTTTTTAGATAATATCTATTAGATTTACCTTTTAATTTTTCTATTACAACTAACCCTTTATCAGCTAAAGTTTTTGTATATTTTACTATTGTTCTAGTATCCTTTATCCCCAGTTCTTTAGCCAAAGTTTCTAATGCTGGATAAGCATATTCTTTTTTCCCTGTATGTCTTGCTAAACAAGCATACAGCATTTTTTCATATAAGTTTAAATCAGTTCTGTCTATTAGTGCATTATCTAGCCAAAACCAATCCTTTTCTCTTAAATCTCTCATTTTTCCCTCCTTTTGAGGAGTTGCCACGCTCCTCTCTTTTTTATTTTGTAACTGTCCACCATTCTAAAACTCCATGAGCGTGGCTTTGGAATGATGAACAGATATAAAATAAAAACTATTTCTGTGTGCTATAATATTATTAATAATTACAAACTTTGTCATTTAAACATAAAATTTATTTATACTAAGGAGCGTTTTATGAAAAAAACTTTTGAAAAAAAATTAAATGATGGTTTCAGTATTGAAATTAGTTATAATTTCTTCTTAAAAAGTTCTTACGAACCTTACTGCAATATTAATTTAGTACTAAAACCTAATGGAAAATATTTTACATTAGCAGACAAGGGAATATTTTTTGATTTACCTAAAACTCAAATGTTTATTTCATATAAAAAAATTATTTGTTTTAGATATGAAAAATCAATTATATAATTATCTTTAATCAGTAACTTTTACTTTAAAAACACATTTCAAGAATATTGTTGACATATTTTGTATATTTTGATAGAATAAAATTGAACTTCGTTCCATCGATGTTCTAAATTTATTTATTTTCAGATATAGACATTTCTGAAAAAATCACCTAGTTAAGCCCACACGGGCTTTTTTATTTTTCCCTCGTGTAAGGGCTCAGGAAAGATTTTTATGAAAAAATATAATATTGGGAATGGCAGGATTTGAACCTACATTTAAATTTTTATCTTTGCCTTACCACTTGACTACATTCCCACATTTAGAAATGAACAAATACAAAATAAAAAAGTGTATATACTATTTTTATTAATTAATGTATAATGATTATTATGAAGACGAAATTTCCTAAAATTAAATCTTCATTTTGCCAAGCCCACACGGGCTTTTTTATTTATTCTACTTAATTATTAATTTCATGTTATAAATATCTTTATTCAGTTAAAATCACCACTATTTCTATACTTTATTTGATTTTATTCCTTGAAAAAGTTATAATATAATTGGAGTAGAAACATTATCCCTAAGGAGGTTTTTATGATACAAATGCACTGTGTTTCATCTTCTAATGTTGATGCAGTTGGTTATGATGAGAATACAAATTCTCTATATGTAAGATTTTTACATGGTGGAACTTATATTTATTATGGTGTTCCAAAATTTCATTATGATAATTTGTTATCTGCTTCATCTGTTGGTGGTTATTTAGATGCTCATATAAAAAAGGGTGGTTATTCTTACGGAAGAGTTTAATCAATAATTTTTAATAAAATTATTGGTCCTTCTATTTCTATTTTTTCTTTTTCATAAGGATTGATTACTATAGTTTCTACTCCTTCACGCTTTTTCAGTTCTTCTACTAACTCATAAGTTTTAAAATCTTTTATTTTCATGTTCTCACCCCCTCTTTCATTTGACCTTGCCCCTCCTAAAAGTTATAATATATTCGCCAAAACATTTTATATTTAAGGAGATGATTAAGTATGGAATTTCTTCCTATAAGTTTTGAAACAATTTTAAATATTCTCAATAAAAATAAGAATAAATTAAATTTTGATGATATTTTTTTTCAAATTAAAAATAATCCAAATTATAAAATTGAAGCAATAGAGCTATATCCTATACTGTATTCTCTTCTTAAAGACGGATATATTAACAAATATAACTCTAAAAATTCAGTGTTTAATTCACATTTCATTGAACCTGACGATATTCTCTATATAACTACCAAAGGGAAGCTCTATTTAACAAATATTACTTTTACTAAAGAACATATTGATAGAGAAAAAAAACATGTTCAATTAGCAGAAGAGGCTAATCTTATAGCTAAAAAAGCTAAAAAAGAAGCTAAATTTGCTAATTATGTAGCCATTTTTTCTTTGCTTATAGCTATAATTGCCTTATTCAAAAAATAACTTATATATTAAAACAGTAATTGCAAAAACTAGCGAGAAACTTGAAATTGCTAAGCTTATATGAACACTTTTCCTATATTGTTTAGCAGTTTCTAAATTTTCTTCTGCAATCCTCAATTTTTCTTTTGATAGTTCCTCCATTTGTTCTTCATAATTCTCCACTCTATCACCTCCCTTTCTATATAAGATTGATTTTTCATCTCCAAAAAGTTAAAATATTAATGGTTAGGCACTTTAGGAGGCAGAATGACATTACAAGAAAAATTTAATCAAGCTAGACAAAATATGCAACATCTCTTTAAATCAGCCTTAGGATTTAGAACATCCTTTGCTAATTCTACTACAATTAAAACAGAAATATATATAAATGATACTATTATAGCTGTTGGATTTGCTGGTGGCTCAGATTATCCATTGAATGAGAGATGCTTACTCTCTATGCTAAATGCTATAGCTAACTATGATTTGAATTTAATACCAAAAGAATAAAATAAATTTCTAGTGCCTAGCCTACAAATTAATCAATCTTTAAATTTTTAACTATTTCTGTAATCACTTGAACTCTTTGGTCTTCCATATATCCCAATTCTGTCAATTTTTTATCAATCTTCTCTATAATTTCTAAATATTTATCTATTGGCATTCATTCCACTCCCTTTTTGTATATGGTTCTAAGCACCTTTAAACCTTCATTTGATTTTTATACACCCCTATTTTTCTATTGACTATTATACATTTTTGTATTATTATATATCTATAATTAAATATAGTCAAGGAGTGTAATATGAATAATAAATTAACTGATAAAGAAATGAAAATAAAAGAATTATTAATTGATGTTATAAAAAACTTTAAAGAAATATCCTCAAAATTATCTTAAATTATTCACTTTTTGCGAATTTATAAACCAAAAAAAATTTCAATACCGAAATAACTTTCAAGTTCAATCAAAAATTCAGTTTTTACTGATTTCCCAGATTTTAATTTTTTGAATTTAGCAAAGACAGTTGAAGTTGTTACTCCTAATTCTTTTGCTATTTCCTCAAATGTTTTTTCTTGGGAATGTCTAACCATATGCAATTTTTGATATATTTTTTTATTTTTTTCTTTTATTTTATTTTTTATATCTTTTTCCATATTAATTTCACCTCTTAAACAAATCATATCGCATAAAGCGAATAAAGTCAATAAAAAAAAAAGGAGATCTTATGCAAAAGCAAAATGTAACTATTGATTATTCAAATTTTATTTCCAATATTCTTATTCCTTTTTTAAAAGAAGTTAATTTTAAAAAAACTTCTAATTTAAAAAATGATAAAGAAAAATTAAAAAAACATATAAAAAAATTAGCAATTATAGAAGATGAAGAAAATGATTTTTTAATTGAAATAATAATGAAAAACTCCCTCTTTTTTTAAATCAAAGAGGGAGAATAGATGCTGAATTTAATAAGATAGCATTGTTGGTTAACTGATCTGCATCTTGTATTTCATTTACTTCATTTATTAATTCATCTCTCTGTAAAGAAAGCTTCTTATTTAAAAAATTGTGTTTCATTTCAAACTCTGAAATTATTTCACTCCACTTTTTCACATATATTTTATAGTTGATCCCTTTATCAGTTAAAAATTTTTCTCCATTGCTTTTAGCATTTTCATATTTACGTTCTATAAAATTACTATTATCAAATTCTCTACCAATCAATATAAAAATCCATTCCTCATTATGCCCATTAAATTGAGGTGTACTCAATATAACCTCTTTATAATCTTCTATTTGTCTATATTGCTTTACTCCAATCTTTATATTAGGTCTCTTTAATTCAACTACTATATTTCGTATTTTGTCATTTTTTACATCCCGCTGGCATAAAAATATATCCATTTCTTTTAAGGCATCTGGGTGTTCTACTGTACCGATTAAATCATCTCTTATTACATCCTCCCAATATTTTTTTAATGCCGTTTTAAAACTTGGCTCTGCTGAAGTAACTAAATTAAATTCCTCTCCAAAAATCCAAAAATGGCTCTCTATAACTTTTTGTATATGTTTAACTTCGTAAGTTTTTAAATCATCATTAAATACTAATTTTTTCAAATGCTCTACAGCTCTATATCTATCTTCAATCATTTTCATGGTTTCTATAATATTTTGTAGTGAGCTTTTCTCTAAAAGTTTTTTTAAGTCATCCCGTTCCTCTTGCTCTAATTCAACTAGTGATTCTAAAATTTTAAATAGAGAATCCCTTTCAGAAGAAGACAATATAAGATCAAATAATCTTATTATTGTCCTTTTTTGAGTGAGGTTTAATTTAGTAAATATTTTAGGCTCATAAATATATAACTCTTCAACAAAATTAATCGTTTCTTTTTCTCTAAATTTTTCCCAAGGTTCTGTCCCATATTCTGGAAAAACTTTATCTTTTTTAAAAGAAACTATTAACTCTGCACTTTCTTTTTTCAAAAATTTTTTTCTTTCATTGAAAAGAAAATCTTTAATGATTAAAAGTAGGGTATTATAAACCTTTTTATACAATTGATCTTTTTCAAAAAGTGGTTCATCTTTTTTTGTTGAATCTTCTAAAATTTTAAATTCATCAAAAAAGGTGCTTTTTATTATCACTTGATGCTTGAATTTACTATTTTTTCTATTATATGCACTATTTATATATTGTACTTCATTTAAATTGTTAACAAAACAGTATTTAGATTCATCTGAAATATTTTCTTTATAAATATTAAATTTAATATCAAATTTAAATTTTTTATTTTCTTTTATTTCTTTTTCAAATTTTTGAGTAAACAGAATTTTGTCCTTATAATCAAAATCAATATTATTAATTTTTATATTTATAAAATCTTTAACTTCTAAAAATCTTATAAATTTTTCTTTTAATCTTTCTTTAAATTCTTCTTCTTTTATAATTATATTATCCTTAACTTTAATTGTAACTGTTGTTCCTGTATTATCATCTTTTGATTCTGTTGGTTCTGTCACAACATAACTATTCAATTCTTTTTCTTTTATTGTTATAGTATATTTTTTTAATTTTCCTTGTAATTTATATGTAGTATTCCATATAGCTTCATAGCCTAAAACAAAAAATGTAAATCTACCTACTCCATTTTTTCCATGGATATCACTTTTATTTTTTTGATTTTCTTTATCTGAAACATTAAAAGTTTTAAATTTATTTCCTAATTCTTCGAAAGCTATTCCTTCTCCATTATCAACTATCTTGATTTCTACAATTCTTCCTAATTCATTCTTACTAAAAAAAACTTCAATCAAATTCCCTTTGGCATCAATTCCATTCCATATATACTCAATGATTGCTTGATAAGCATCGTAGCCCTTTAAATTTCTTTTTATACTTTCATTTGTTAAAGTAACTTCTTTTTTTGATTCTTTCATAAAAACTATCCCCTTTTTCCTATTGATTTCAGTATGTTTCTAATATTATTAAAACTTTCTTTAGTCTCTTCATATTTCCCTTTTTCTATTGCTATAACTTTCAATTTTTCAGTTATAGCTTTTACAACTTCTAAAGTTTCTTCTTTTGTTAATCCTTTAAAAATGTTATTATAAAAATCTTCATAAGATTTCATTGTGTCAATTTCTTCTAACAAAATTCTTTCGTTTTTTACTTTGTCCAATACTGCTTTCATTTTCTGATTGCTATCTTCTAATTCTTCAAATTCTTTTCTTAACTTATTACCTGTTTTTTCAAAACTCCATTCTTTTACAAGTTCCCTCTCTTTTTCTTTGGTAAGATTTAAAGCAATTAAAATTTTATCTAAACTACTTTCTTTACAACTCCTCCGCCCCGATAAAATATCACTTAAATGGCCTGGAGATAATCCTGCCTCTTCTGCAAATTTAGAATTATTAACATATTTCTCATCTATCATTTTTTTCAAAAGTTCTTTAAACATTTAATCACACTCCCCTATATAAAAGTTTACTATATAAATGTATACTTTCAAATATTTTTTTCGCTTTTTGTGAAAAAAAGTTTGACATTATTCGCAAAAAGTGATACAAAATATATATATAAAAAAATTTAAAAATAGTATTCGCTTTAAGCGTAATAAAGTATCAATAACAGATGATGGTTTTAAAAATCCTTATGTAATAAATTTACCACAATATAAAAGTAAATTTAAAATAACTGTAGAATGCTTAGAGCGTTAGAAAAGGAGGAAATATATGTGGAAATGTAAAGAATGTGGAGGAGAAATAATAGCAACTGTTGAAATTAATGAGGATTTTGATTTTTCATTAGACAAATATGGTAATCCTGATGAATATAAGACTTGTGACTTTGAAGATATGGAAGAAATCATAAAGCATAAGAGCAATATAGTTCTAATATGCTGTGATGAATGTGGAAATGGACGTAATACTGTTGATGAATTAAAAGAAATAGCAGTTTAGGAGGACTAAAAAAAGCCCCGAAGGGCTGAGGTAAACTAGAGGACTAAAATGATTACAATTAAAGCAACAATTATAATCAAGAGAATTGCAACTAAGGTACCCCCCTCGATCATGTTGTTACTAAAATTAAATTCAAATTTAATCATAGTGAACCTCCTTGTGATATGTAGTCTTCTACTCACGAGAAAAGCGACTAACTCCTGAGTATGAAATAAGCCCCCATTACTGAGAGCTTATATCATCGCTTTTCTACATATCACAAGTGCCCCTAAGGGACTTTCAAATATATTATACCATAATTTATCAAAAAGTCAAAAAAAGCAAAAGCTCTCTTTCGAGAGCTAGTGCCTATTAAACGTCTACACTACCATTACAAAGGAAGTGGACAACTTCCTTAGATAAATTATAACATAAAACCAAATAAAACGAAAGCATGAGGAAATTATTAAAAATTAAAAATATCCTCTAATACTATTTATAATGACTTTATTTTTAATAAAAATATTTTTGAGGTGATAAATAGGTGAACATTTCTAAAATAACATGGTACTTAGTACCTATTCCATTAATAATTAAATTTATCTTATACATTACAGAAGTCTAAACAGGAGGGTTTATGAAAATAGATGATAATTTATACAAAGTTCTTTTAGAAGTGCTAAATATTGAAAACTGCAAAGACAGAGAGAATGAAACGTCATGTTTGTAGAATTTTTAATTATAATAACAGGAATTGATTTAATAGTTGCTTATGCAGCTATAAAAATAATGGGAAAGAGGTAAATATGAAAATATCTGATTATATAGTTTTATTCCAAAGAACACTAAAAGAATACGGAGATATTGAAGTGGATAACCTCTATATCTCTAAAGATGGAAAAACTAAACTACATGACAATATAACAGGAGTAGAGTATATTCTGCAAAAAAATAAATTAAGCTTTGTTGTAGATAAAACTCCAAAGAAAAGAAAACTTAAAAAAGTAGATATTAAGACAATTTTTAAAAATAATGCTACTAGACTAGCAAAAAAAGAAAGCTATATAGTTAATAAAAAATTATTTTCGGAGGTAGCAAATGAAAAAACTTGCTGAATTACTTAATTTAAAAAATGAACTTGGAATAAAAGGAAAATTACAACTGGATATTACAGAAAGTGGAAGCTGTTATATCTTGGAAATTGAAAATTATGAATGGATAGAATTTAAAGATAAAGACATTATTCAAATAGCTATAAATGACCTGAAAGAAGAACTTGAAAAAAAGAAAACAGAAAATCTTAAAACAATAAATTACATAGAAAAAAGGATAGCATAATTAAATTTTTATAGGTTTTCCAATATTGGCAGATTGGAGAACTTATTAAAAATTTAAAAGTGAGGTGGTCTTATGACTGTAAAAGAATTGAGAGAAGAAGCAAAAAAAATTGGTTTAAAAGGATACAGTAAATTAAAAAAAGCTGAACTAGAGAAAATTATAAGTAAACATCAAGTAACTTATGATGATCTTCCTTATGTTGAAGAGGAAACTAAAAAATTTGAATTTCTTGAAAATCTTTCTCCTGATATTGAAGTAATAGTCTACAAAGATGAAGATATATGGCTTGAAAATAGAAAGCTTGGTATTGGTGGGAGTGACATAGGTGCAATACTTGGAGTAAATAAATATAAATCTGCTATTGATGTTTATACAGATAAAGTTATAGGTTCAGATTTTAAAGGAAATAAATTCACTTATTGGGGACATAAACTTGAAAAAGTAGTAGCTGAAGAATTTGAAACACAGCATGATGATTTCATTGTAATGAACTTGGATAGAACTTTAAAGCGTGGCAGAGCTTTAGCAAATATTGACAGACTGCTTTATTCAAAAGAAAAAGGTTATGGAGTCCTCGAATGTAAGACCACCTCTGCCTACAACACTTCTGAATGGGAAGGAGAAACAGTTCCACAAAGCTATTTTGCACAAGTTATGCACTATCTTGCTGTTACTGGATTAAATTATGCTTATATAGCCTGTTTAGTAGGTGGACAAGATTATAAAGAATTTTATATAGAAAGAAAAGAAGAACAATGTGAATATATACTTGAACATTGTGAATGGTGGTGGAAAGAGTATATAGAAACTAAAACCCCACCTATGCCAGATGGGAGTGATAGTTATTCAAATTATTTAAAAGCTCAAGCTGATAAAATTGAAAATAATGAAGTTATTGAACTCGACTCAATAAAAGATAAAGCTGACAAATTTAAAGTTTTAAAAGAACAAATAGAAAGCCTTGAAGTAGAAAAGAAACAAGTTGAACAGGAAATGATACAAGAACTTATAAAAGCAAATACTACCAAAGCGAAAGCTGGAGAAATCAAGATAACTATTGTTACACAAAATAGAACATCCGTTGATAAAAAAGCCTTTGAAAGCTCTTACCCAGAACTTATTGAAGAATATAAAAAAGTTGAAAATGAATTTAAAATAAACAAAGAAAATAAATTTCTAAAAGTTAGTTAAGGAGTGATATATATGACAGAAACAAAAGTTGCACAAAATACTTTGCCAACAGGAAAAAATAGTAATACCCCAACAAGGAAAAATAAAACTATATTCGATGTTATTAAAAGTGGAGAAAAACAATTTTCTGCTGCTTTACCTCAACATCTTAATGGAGAAAGATTTGTAAGAATAGCAATAACAACTATAAGGCAAAATCCTAAACTTGCAGAATGTAGCCAAGAAAGTCTCTTTGGAGCATTAATGACAATAGCACAATTAGGATTAGAACCTGGAGTACTAGGACAATGTTATCTAATCCCATTTAAAAATAGTAAATTAGGAACTACAGAATGTCAATTTCAACTTGGATATAAAGGAATGATAGAGCTTCTTAGAAGAACTGGACAATTATCAGATATTTATGCTTACCCAGTATATAGCAATGATGAATTTGATATAGAATATGGTCTTGAAAGAACTTTAAAACATAAACCAGCTTTTAATAATCAAGAAGGTAGAGGAGAAGCAACAGGGTTTTATTCAGTAGCTATCATGAAAGATGGAACTAAAGCATTTGAATATATGACTAAACAAGAAATTATAGACCATGAAGAGAAATACAGAAAAGGAAAATTTAAAAATGATATCTGGAATAAGAATTTTGAAGAAATGGCATTAAAAACTGTTACTAAAAAAATGTTGAAATGGTTACCTATATCGGTTGAAATGATAGAGAATCTTAGAAAAGAAAATCAAACTTTGAAATATAATGAAAAAACTAATGAAATTACAGAGGAAGAAAATGTAATAGATCTTTCTGGAGAATCTGTTGTTGAAGTTGAAAAAGTATCAAAAGAAGAAATTACAGAATTATTGAAACAAGCTAATCTTATTTCTTATGATATTAAAAAAGATGCTGAAGAAAATGGAATTGACTTGGATGATATGAGCAAAGAAGATTTTGTTATTTTACAAGATATAGTTAATAGAGAAACTGAAAATAGAATGTAATGTGAGGGGAGAAACTTCCCCTCCTCAAAGGAGGGTTTATGACATTTAAATGGGAAATAATAAGATTTGAAGATAAAGAGATAATTGGTTCTGTTACAGGAATAGATGAAGCTAGAGAATTATTGAAAGGGTTAAATAGTAAAGGATGCAAATATGGAATTTTAAGAAATCCTGTATGGAAATAATAAAGGTGTGTGGTAGAAGATGAAATTAAAGAAATATGGAAATATCTATAATAATTATTTAGGGATTAGGTTAAACTTTTGGGAATGGTTGAAAAGAAGATTTAGTTAAAAAAATGTAATCAGTAAAAAATATTTATGATAAAAAACATTAATAAGCCTCAAAAAAGTAATTAATAGATTACCTTTTAATATTGAATAAACAATAAATCATTTAAAAGTAATAAAAATAATAAAATAAATTTATAAAAATTG
>ENA-OWPJ01001125-OWPJ01001125.1-human-gut-metagenome-genome-assembly--contig:-NODE-1125-length-13165-cov-12.4587_pt1 | contig 13165 bp, 14 predicted proteins | sample MGYA00248264_ERZ651846 | MGnify/ENA primary metagenome ERZ651846 (study PRJEB26924, sample SAMEA4378271) | human gut metagenome | biome: human gut; feature: human-associated habitat; material: faeces...
GTTCAGCATCCCCTTTCTGGTGGAACCCATTTTTCCCTCTGCATACTGTTTTGTCGTTTATGTATGCAGGCATGATAGCAAAAATGGCGAGGATGGCTCTGTTTGCGCCACGCCGATTTTTCTTAGCCCAGACTGGTGAGCTAAATATCTTTAATAAACAGCAGGCAAATCATCGCAATACCCAACATCCCTATCGCCAGCCAGAACAACGCATGGTAGCTCCAGATTTCAACCATAATTCCGTCAACAGAGCCGGCGATAATCCAGCCGACGCGTGAAGTATTTGCATATAACGTTGTCGCAGAGCCTATTTTTTCAGGCATCAAGTCCTGAAAATAAAGCATGCCGATACCACAGAGAATACCAAGGAAGATGGCATTAAGAATTTGCAATTCCAGCTCAACCGCCGGAGTCGTCGCCATGAGTACGCTGGCGTAAAAACACATTCCACTCACGATAGCAATGAGCATTAATAGTCGCTTGCCAATACGTTTCATGTAATAGCCTGCGATTAACATCATCGGAATTTCCAGACCGGCAGCGATACCAATCATTTCTCCAGCCAGTTTATCGGTTAGATGCAGTTCATCAATAATAAATAGCGGCATATTTATCATGTAGAGATTATTCGCCGCCCACATCATTGAACAGACCACAAAAAGTAGCCGCGTATCCCGCTTCCTGTGGGTGGAGGGTAAAATTTCTACGGGTTGGGTAACGACAGGAATATTTCTTTGTATTGATGGCAAAAACAACCAGACTATCAGTCCGCAAACAACAAATGCGATGGCTGCGGTGAGATACATCACTTTAAAACTAAATCCCATTGCCAGTTCATAAGCGAGCGGTGGCCCGATAACCCAGGCAAGCGAGATCTGAGCACGTAAAAATGTACTGAACATGACCGTCTCACGGCCTGTTCTGTCGGCGTGTTCACGGGCGAGGGCGAACATTTGCGGGTTTGCGGTGGAAGCAAAACTACTCAGAAGTACGCCCGTTGAGAGGAGAATGAAGTAGTTGCGATTCCACGCAAAAAGCGTGCAGGCCAGCACTCCAAATAAGCAACATAGCAGAATCAGTAATTTACGGTCGCCTTGTTTATCGGAGTGCCTTGCCAGAAATTGACTGACCAGAATTCCCATAATAGCGCTACCGGTGAAGAAAAAACCTACCATTATAGGACGGGCTTTCAGTTCATCTGCGAGGAATATACTTAGGGTAGGAGTCTGAAGAGCGCCCGCAATACCCGTCAGAAAGGCGACAAGTAAAAATGCCGCGGCAGTGAGATCAAGTATTTTTGATGGAGTGGTAGCCGTTTTTTGCATTCTTCTGAATCACCGGGCGAAAAAATATAACTGAGTTACAAATAAGTACCAGTCGAATGAGTATTGTATTAAGAATTTTTGAGTATCGCTGATACAACCAGAAAGCAATGCTAGCGCAATATTATAGGGCCAGCAATTGAGATTATTAGTAAAAGCATGTTAAGAATTAATTACCGAATTTATATATTAATTATAGTAAGGCAATGAGCTATTTTTGATAGTAAAAATAAAACAAGTTGATTTGATATATTAAATGAACAAATTAATCTTGATGGCAGTCTGATTATTGGTGAAGTTTATAGTCAGTTTTTTTCGCCAGCGGTTAAAGAAATAGAATAGTCGTATAAAAAAGGGTGTTCTGGGGCGAGTAAAACAACATCTTCACCTTAATGGCGATACAGTTGGCTGAGAGCCAGCAGGGGGCAAATCACCTGCAAATAAACACGGCACATGCTGGCGCGCATATCGCGGATGCGTTCGAGGACAGAAGAACCGACAGGCGGATTCTTCAGCCGCTCATCGTCCATCACAAAACCTTAGACCAGGTATTCCTGAAGCCGATTGAATATTGAGCAGTAGAAAATATCTGGATTGACAGTATTACAAGGGGTTGGAGAACGTCAGGAGAGGCATTTTGGCGGAAGATCACAGGAGTCAAAATTGACATATAACCATTTGATTCCAATCGTTTATATTTATCAGCTCTAATTCATTTATACACATCCTTATACACATAATATCTGTCGATTAATTTTTACACGTATCTTCACGCACGTTAACTCAGGAAAAAAATTTTTTTTCGAAAGAACTGTTCACCTTTCTGTTTTCTCCTTTTATTTCAGTTTGATAGGTGGTGAATAATGGGTGAAGGGTGAACATTCGATTCTTCACCTCCGGCATTCTGCCGATGTGACTTGTGCAGGGGATTAATCCTCCGCACTGAAATCACACAGGGAGAAAAAAGTTTTTTTTGATTTGATTGTTCACACTGTTCACCTTTCGTTTTTCTCTTTTAATTTCAGTGTGATAACGGGTGAATATACGGTGAAGGGTGAACAGTGGATTGTTCACCTTCGGGGGATGTCGGGATAAAAAAAAGACCGGCAGATGCCGGTCAGGTGGGTCAGGCTGTTGCAGGGTCGTCACATTTTGGCAGCCAGTCGCCGTAGCTTTCCTCTTTCAGCGTCAGGTTGGTCTGTATCCCCTGTTTGGTATGGCGCTTCTCGTAATTCAGTCCGTATTCCTTCAGCATCACCGGCAGCCCCAGCCCGAACATTTTCAGACTGAGTACATTCCGGTAGCCGTTTGCCTCCATGTAGGCCAGATAGGCGTGATAGAGGTATTTACGGTAATTACGCGGGATGATACTGGCGTTCCCCATATACATGCCGCTGGTCTGCGGCAGGGTTTCCAGATAGCCGATAAAATCAAACGTCGGGTCGGCATCCCGTTTGATGTTCAGTGCCTCGTCTGAGTTCTGCTGGGACTGAAGCAGTGACCGGGCGAGCATCGGGTCGCTGAACTTCTGCATCAGGTGACGCACGATGACCGCCAGCTCGCGGGTGATTTTGTCCTTAAGCTGCGGGTCGCGCTCCTGCGGGGCTATCTGTTCCGGGAAGTGAATAATCACCCGCCGGCGTGACACGCCGCCGCTGCGGTCGGTGAAGCGCATCGGGTTATTGTTCACGGCCAGAATCACCGCCGGGATGTGCGTGGAGTACGCATCCCGGTATTTCGGGTCAACGGAAACCGCATCGCCGCCGGTGATGGCCTTGAGTCCGGCTCCGTCGCCGCTCCATTTTTCCTGGTCCGGCAGGCGTATCAGTGAGAAGCCAGTTAACGCGGCACGTTCACGCGGGGATTCCAGCGTCTCGATGGTGGCCGACGTGGCGTTATCCTCACCAGCCAGCAGGGTGGCTATTTCGGCCATGATACTTTTGCCGCTGCCGCCGGGACCGGTCACCTCCAGAAAGAGCTGCCAGTCGTAGCGGTTTGCCAGCACCATAAACAGTGCGGCCAGAATCACGTCGCGTTTTTCCGCACGACCACCGGCAGCACGGTCAAGCCAGCGCCAGAACGCGGGAGCGTGGGTTTCCAGCGTTTCACCGTCCACCGGCGGGGTGAAATCCACATCGCACAGGGTGCGCATCCAGTGTGACGGACTGTGCGGGTGGAACGTACCGTTCTGCGTGTCGAGCACGCCGTTACGAAAGCCAATCAGGCGGCGGGAGGGGGCTTCCTGCTGCGGAATAATCAGCTTCAGGGTGTCCACCACGGAGGCCACCTTCCCGGAGGAGAACGGCGCGCGCAGACGCTGAAACAGCCCGGCCACATCCCGGGCAAAGTCCTGTGGCGGCAGCACCTTCCAGACACCATTTTCATAGCGGGACAGAAGCTGGCCGTTGGCATCGACCGCGAGCGCCTCGCCGTAATGCTCATAGATACGCATGGCCTTTTCGCTGGTACTCATGGCGGAAAACTCTGCTTCGCTCATGGTGTCGAACGGGCTTTCAGCCGGTGGCCGGATGGCATCATAAATGGCCTTACGGGTGGCTTCCCCGCCGTACTGCGTGAAGGCATCATTCCAGTCACCGAAGACCGGCGGCAGGGCAACAACACCTTCACACGCATCTGCGGCTGCGGCGGCTTTTTTCTGGCCGTCACCGCTGAGGTCACGGTCTGCGGCAAGGACAATCTGACAGGCCGGATGCTTCTGCCGGGCAAGGCTGGCCAGAGAAAGGAGGTTCACGGAAGAAAGCGCCACCATCACCGTTTCACCGGTCAGGTGATGCACGGTAAGTGCGGTCGCGTATCCCTCCGCTATCCACAGACGTTTTCCGGCCTGATTCTGTCCTTCAAGGGTGTGACAGGTGCCCCTGACCTGTCCGCCTTTCAGGGTGCGCTTACGGCCGTCAGCACTGATTAACTGAAGGTTAACCAGTTCGCCGCTGTCGTCATACAGTGGCACCACAAGGTCACCGGCGCGCCAGCTCACGCCACCGGCTCTGTGTGTGCCGGTCAGCATCCGGCATTCCCGGCCGGGAAAGCCCTTGCGGGTCAGGTAGGCGTTACCGGTTCCGGTACGGGTTTTCGCCATCAGGGTTTGTGCCAGTGCGGCGGCGTTCTTCCGGGCGGCTTCTGTTTCAGCACCGGCGGCGGCCGTCACTGCCGGGTCAGCTGGGGGCAGGCTGCCGGTCACGGCAGCCACCTTTGCTGCCGCGTCGGACGGGGAAACACCAAACACCTTTTCAACCAGTTTCAGGCCGTCACCGGCACCACACTGATTGCAGTACCAGGTGCCGCGCCCCTCCCTGTCATCAAAACGGAAGCGGTCACTCCCGCCACAGACCGGACAGGGCTGATGATGGTTCTTCAGCACCTGAATCCCCAGCGCCGGGAGAATACGCGGCCAGTGGCCGAGCGCATGGCTGACGGTGGCGGTTACGTTCATTTTCATGGTGTTGTTCTCCTTCAGTGCAGTACCGGCGCTTTTATGTGACGGGCACAGAGTTCATCCATCACAACCAGCCCGAGAAAGGACAGCGACGGCGCGGCCTTCAGGGGGCCGGATTCCATTAAATCTTCCAGCAGGGCACAGGCTATCTGACGCCCTTTTTCCTCACCGTGCTGGCGCAGATAAAAGCCTTCCAGCTCAGCGGCGATGGCCGCCTCCAGTGACTCAAGGGTGAGATGCGGGTAGCGGTGCTGACGTTCGCACACGGTCAGCCAGGCACAGGCGACAGCGCGACGGTAAAGGGCAGCGCGTAAGACGGGCGGTAAGGGTGTTTTCATTTGCTTTCCTCCCTGTGACAGATGACTGCATTCCGTGCCGGTTGCATTAACTGATAAGGCATATCTGCGTCTCCTGAAGACGTGCGTATCCCTGCGCGAATACGCACATTTAATTTTTCGGGTGTCGTTTTTTAATTACAGATAATTGCGGTAACTGTTATCCGGGGTGATTTCCGGGTCAGGCTCCGTGCGGGGAATTTCCCGCCATTCCCGCGCCACCGGTGCCGCCCGGCTGACCGGAACAGGCTCCTGCGGGTAAATATCCAGATATTTTTCCCGCCATTTCTGTAATTCCGGGTCTCCGGCCATTTCTTTCAGTACCGCATGCCGGTTTACGGGGCTGCGTCTGAACAGGTCAGGACGGTCACAGGTAAATTCCCGCAGAAAACGCCCCAGCGGGATGTCTGTGGTGCGCCCGTCAGCGAGGATACGCACAAGGATACTGAATTTACGGCGGTACGGGTTCCAGACAATGTCCGGGCAGCGGTACGGCATTTCCCACGGAATACCGTCTTCCAGAATGCCGACCACGGCCACATCGGGAAAACCGGCAGAACGGTAAATCTCACCGGGCTGGGGAAAATCAAACATGCGTCTTGTCTCCCCGGTCTTTCTGCTGGGCGAGAAAATCGCGGCACAGGCCTTTGGCTTTCAGTTCATTCAGCACAAAATCAATATCTTCATTCAGGTAACTGAAAATATGCGGAATGTAGAGCTGATGCAGGCCGGAGAGTTCACGGTGAATCAAATCACCCCCAACAAACTGGGATACGGCGCTGGCGCGGTTGAGCTTATGGTAAGCCTCAATGCTGAGGTGTTCACGGGCGTCATGACGCGCTGAGACGGTCTGAGGGGCTTTTTTATTACGCACGGGACACCTCCACCACCGGCAGACGGGCAGCAAGGGAGAGCACATAGTCACGGACAAGGGAACGGCGGGCGCTGCGTTCATCACCGGCGACGGTGCGAAGCATGCAGATACGGGGATGACGGTCTGCGCGACGGACAGCGGCAAACACAAAGACAAATTCAGGGTGTGAGGGGGTAAGGGTTGTAGCCATGATGGCAGCCTCCTTGAAGTAACAGTTACAGCTACCACTGGAGTTCCTACGCTCATGGGTGGTAGCCCGGACGGGGGTAGGAATACCGGCCTTCAAGGAAACCGGCCAGCCCGAAGGCTGCCCCGCCCGGACCACCATTATCTGACAGAGGCTACGGTTTAAAAACCACAGCCAGAAAAACAGGTGTGCCGAAGCAACGACGTAAAAAAAGACGCATGGCGCGTCATATGTCGCCTTGAAGTAACTCGGGTTCCTACGCCCGGCTGCCGATTTTGCGGCAGCGGAAAAACTATATCCGCAAATGCCGGAAAAAGGCAAGCCAGAAAAAGGGACTTTTTGCAGAGCGGGCATCATCATGCGTCGTACCCCCGTTTGCGTCCGGCAATGCGCCCGGCCATCCATGCGGTGACTTCAGAGTGCAGCCAGGCCACATTTTTACCGCCAAGACTCACCTGCGGCGGAAATTCCCCCTTACGGATGAGTTCATAGATGGTCGAGCGTGACAGGCCGCACAGGTGCATCACTTCCGGCAGACGTAAAAAACGCTCCTGCGTGATGTCCGGCAGCGGCATCAGTGGCGTCACAGGGGCGGGAGACGGGGAAGAAAAAACAGCTTGCATCGGGCTACCTCGTTAATGTCCATACAGCACCGGATAAGTCCGTCCGGCTTCGGGTAGCGCTTTATTTTGTGAATATTTTTGGCAGACGCAACAGGGGGGATTTGTTCAGGCAGCCTTACAATGGCTGTGTGTTTTTTGCACATCAGCGCCAGATAGCTTTAAAACGCTCTGGAAGGAGCTGGAAAAAATTATAGTGAAATACAAATTGTTTTTTCTTATTTATTTCAGTGAATTAATAAAAATAAAAAGTAATAAACAGCACAAAAAGCCCATCAACGAGTGAACAGTGGTGAACAGACGGTGAACAGTCATTACTGCGATTGTTCACCATTTAACTTACTGTATTACTTATCTTTTTTCTTATGGTGAACAGAGGTGAACAGTAAAATATAAAAAAACAAACAGTAAGCCGGTTTTTCCTGCGACCTTTTCCTGGCTTGCCGGTCTGAGGATGAGTCTCCTGTGTCAGGGCTGGCACATCTGCAATGCGTCGTGTTGTTGTCCGGTGTACGTCACAATTTTCTCAACCTGAAGTGACGAGGAGCCGGAAAATGTCTGACAACACCATCCCTGAATATCTGCAACCCGCACTGGCACAACTGGAAAAGGCCAGAGCCGCCCACCTTGAGAACGCCCGCCTGATGGATGAGACCGTCACGGCCATTGAACGGGCAGAGCAGGAAAAAAATGCGCTGGCGCAGGCCGACGGAAACGACGCTGACGACTGGCGCACGGCCTTTCGTGCAGCCGGTGGTGTCCTGAGCGACGAGCTGAAACAGCGCCACATTGAGCGCGTGGCACGCCGGGAGCTGGTACAGGAATATGACAATCTGGCCGTGGTGCTGAATTTCGAACGTGAACGCCTGAAAGGGGCGTGTGACAGCACGGCCACCGCCTACCGGAAGGCACATCATCACCTTCTGAGTCTGTATGCAGAGCATGAGCTGGAACACGCCCTGAATGAAACCTGTGAGGCGCTTGTCCGGGCAATGCATCTGAGCATCCTGGTACAGGAAAATCCGCTCGCCAACACCACCGGCCATCAGGGCTACGTCGCACCGGAAAAGGCTGTCATGCAGCAGGTGAAATCATCGCTGGAACAGAAAATAAAACAGATGCAAATCAGCCTCACCGGCGAGCCGGTTCTCCGGCTGACCGGACTGTCAGCGGCAACACTCCCGCACATGGATTATGAGGTGGCAGGCACACCGGCACAGCGCAAGGTGTGGCAGGACAAAATAGACCAGCAGGGAGCAGAGCTTAAGGCCAGAGGACTGCTGTCATGATTTACTGCCCGTCGTGTGGACATGTTGCTCACACCCGTCGCGCACATTTCATGGACGATGGCACCAAGATAATGATTGCACAGTGCCGGAATATTTATTGCTCTGCGACATTTGAAGCGAGTGAAAGCTTTTTCTCTGACTGTAAAGATTCAGGAATGGAATACATTTCAGGCAAACAGAGATACCGCGATTCACTGACGTCAGCCTCCGGTAGCATGAAACGCCCGAAAAGAATGCTTGTTACCGGATATTGTTGTCGGAGATGTAAAGGCCTTGCACTGTCAAGAACATCGCGGCGTCTGTCTCAGGAAGTCACCGAGCGTTTTTATGTGTGCACGGATCCGGGCTGTGGTCTGGTGTTTAAAACGCTTCAGACCATCAACCGCTTCATTGTCCGCCCGGTAACGCCGGACGAACTGGCAGAAAGCCTGCATGAAAAACAGGAACTGCCGCCAGTACGCTTAAAAACACAATCATATTCGCTGCGTCTGGAATGAGGGCTGCCGGTTAACACCGGCCGTCGCCGCACACCGTATTTTTATTCTTCAGCATGATGAGAAAGAGATAACGATGGAAAGCACAGCCTTACAGCAGGCCTTTGACACCTGTCAGAATAACAAAGCAGCATGGCTGCAACGCAAAAATGAGCTGGCAGCGGCCGAACAGGAATATCTGCGGCTTCTGTCAGGAGAAGGCAGAAACGTCAGTCGCCTTGACGAATTACGCAATATTATCGAAGTCAGAAAATGGCAGGTGAATCAGGCCGCCGGTCGTTATATTCGTTCGCATGAAGCCGTTCAGCACATCAGCATCCGCGACCGGCTGAATGATTTTATGCAGCAGCACGGCACAGTACTGGCGGCCGCACTGGCACCGGAGCTGATGGGCTACAGTGAGCTGACGGCCATTGCCCGAAACTGTGCCATACAGCGTGCCACAGATGCCCTGCGTGAAGCCCTTCTGTCCTGGCTTGCGAAGGGGGAAAAAATTAATTATTCCGCACAGGATAGCGACATTTTAACGGCCATCGGATTCAGGCCTGACGCGGCTTCGGTGGATGACAGTCGTGAAAAATTCACCCCTGCGCAGAACATGATTTTTTCGCGTAAAAGTGCGCAACTGGCATCACGTCAGTCTGTGTAAAAATTCCCCGAAAATCCGCCCGTTTTTACTGAAAAAAGCCATGCATCGATAAGGTGCATGGCTTTGCATGCGTTTTCCTGACTCATTTTCTGCAGATCAGGCCACGCCCGGCACGGCCTGAGCGTGACTGTGCAACTGCATTAAAACCGCCCTGCAAAGCGGGCGGGCGAGGCGGGGAAAGCACTGCGCGCTACTCTTTTTTAAGTGTTTGCAGTAAAGTTAGAATATCTTTATATTTTTTTTCATTAAAATGAAAGCCATAGGGTTCAAAAGATTTTAGATAATTTAAATACCCTCTTAGTTTGTTAATCGTTAATTGACTGTTATCCTGTTCTTTAAGAGCATGATCAAATGCTGAGCGAATTTTCTTTCTGTAAGTTCTAGTTGGCCTTACCGCCTCATTAACGAGAATCCCAGTGACAACTTGACGGCTATTATATGAAGAAATTCGCTTTTTTTCTTTATTTAATTTAAATCCATGTGATAGTAATTTATCCTCAGCAATACTTATAAGTATCTCTAAGTTTTCTTTTTTATCACTACTGATGGATATATCATCAGAGTAACGAGTATATATACTATCAAGAGTTAAGGCTTGAAAACTCATTTCTTCGTCAAATTCGAAAAGTACTGCATTTGATATTATAGGGCTTGTAGGTGCACCTTGTGGAAGTGCATCATTATATGTAACTATACCAGAGATAGTGTTGATAACATGCTCCGGTATGTTATTTTTATAAAAACAATCCTTGACCATCTTTTTATTAATCGAACCAAAGTAATCCGAAATATCTATATTTGCGACAAACTTTTTTCTTACATGATTAATTGCATTATCTTTTATACTTACACCACTTCTGTATGAATAACAGGAAGAGTGTATTTTTAAACGGTTTAACAGATGATCTTTTAACCAATACTGTAAGGTTTTAATGAATTTCCGGGGAGCAAGGATGGGTCTAAAACCACCGGATTTTTTTTGTAAATTAAATGTGCGATAGTATCTTTGGGGAGATTTTATCATTGCAGTTATCAACCCTGGAGATATGCCAATACAAGAGGCAATAGCAGTTACTCCATCACTATTAAAAAAAACTTCGTCGAGTTTATTAAATGAATAGTAATTTAAAGAAAAACCTAATCGGCCAATAGAGTGGTGTGGCGAGCTTTTCGTTGTGGGTGGTGTGCTGGCCTCATTACTGGACATCGAACCAATATTTAATTGCTCGTAGATCCGCACCCAAGCCTGTCTTGGGCTGCTGGGCAGGGTCCCTGCAGCCCAAGACAGGCTTGGGTGCGGAACCTCTTTTGAATTGTGCCTTAACTGTAAAGACGGCGAACCACCGCCCATATTCTCTGTATCAGTTGAGGCCAGCACTCTTAATTTACTAGCAGAGTGGCAGTTGTCAAGCATAAATAGTCTAATTTTATCACGAAGCTTTTTCAGCGATGGAGTTAGTCGTTCATTTCCTTTAGGCGTTAACGAATAAAGGTTGTTACGCTTCGATACTTGATGTATATATCCATGTTGATCAAGTAATTCAAAATAATGAATCATTTTCTCAACTTCAGGTAATAAACCATTATCATTTAAAGTAGATGCAAGGTAATTTAAAACCTCATTTGGAGATGCGGGCTGAATAACGGATAGCCCCCAAACAATTAATTTATAATTAGTAGATTCTTCCATATTAATATCCTAATAAACCACCTTTTCGCTGAATTATTTTTTTGTTTTCTATCCTAGAAATTACAGATTTTAACCCATCATCATCTAGTGAGTTTAAAGAATATAACTTGCAGTTATTATCATCACAGTATTGAAAAGTTCCATTAGATAAAAAAATATCGCTATTTTTTAAGGTGTCGCTAGATATTATTATTATATCTGTACTATCGATTTTTGTAGATACTTTAAAGTAACTTATTAATGTTAGTTGTGATAATGTGACTTCATCTAATGCAAAAATTATCACAGTATCACATTTGACGGTTTTTATAAATTCCAACTCCGCAAGATGTGGATATGTTATTTGAGTTTTAGGTAGGACTGTTTTTCCTCCGCCCTCATAAACTTTAGCACCCATCCTATCTAATTTTTGTTTTATTTCTTCTATGACTTTTAAAGTTGCTTCATCATCAATTTCTTTGTTAGGATAACAAAGTAATATGTTATACTCTGCAGATACAAATTCTTCTTTTAAAGAGCTTCTTATCTCATCAATTAGAGAGTTTTTTATTGCATTTGTATCAATGTGAGGACTATTGGCATTAACAATGACTTGCGTGATAATTGTCGTATTGTTCTTACCCACGACAGTAGACTTTATGTTTTGATCAACATTTTGAGATTTATTATTTTCCATCATCTTGTTTAATATTTGTTGTGTTACCCCATCCAAAATTAAAAACCTTAGCGATCTTTTGGGTGCCGGTTTTTATTTTTTTTCTAAATATTAATGCTGTGATGGCTAATACTATAAGTGATATGGCATAAACGCCAATACCAGAGAAAACCCATTCTGCATTACTATGTAGCCACGTCATGTTTAGCTCTCAGTTCATTAATTTATCAGAATACCACTGTAGCATTATTCGCCTATTTTTCAAGTATATAGCATGATTATATGTGCCTCGAATAGTATTTTTATCTACATGGGCTAGCTGTATCTCAATCCATGCACTATCAAACCCTTGCTCGTGCAGAATTGTCGACATTGTATGCCTAAAACCGTGACCTGTAGCACGTCCTTTATAACCAAGTAACTCAATCACTTGCGATACGCTTTCTTTCGAGATCGGTTTGCTGCGGTTGTTCCTACCGGCAAAAATGTAAGGATAATTTCCGGTAATAGGTTTGAGCTGTTTAAAAAGGTCAACTACCTGAGTCGATAAAGGAACAATGTGCGGCCTACGCATTTTCATACGTTCTGCTGGTATCTCCCATATACCTTTTTCGAGGTCTACTTCTTTCCACGTAGCAAAGCGCATCTCCTGCGTTCTTACACCAGTTAGCATAACTATCTTCGTAGCATTTTTGGTGATGATGCTACCGGTATACGCTTCGAGATCCCGAATAAAATGAGGTAATTCTTTGGCAGATAGAAATGGATGATGTTTTGGCTTAGGAACGGCCAGAGCGATGGCTAAATCAGGAGCAGGATTGTATTCCGCGCGACCAGTTATGATTGCGTAACGATAAACCTCACCGCATCTCTGACGTACCTTACGTGTTTTCTCTAGTGCTCCACGTTTCTCTATTCGTCGCAATACTTCAAGTAGTTCTAATGGTTTGATTTCACTGATATGGCGTTTACCAATGAACGGGAACACATCTTGCTCAAAAGTCTTAATGATTTCTTCTCGATAGGCCACAGTCCAGCGGTCAGCTTTGTTGGTATGCCATTCTCGACATATTGCTTCGAAAGAATTTTCTGTTGATAGCTTTTGGGCGAGTCTTAAAGCTTTGCGTTCCTCTACCGGGTCAATGCCATTAGCAACCTGCTTACGGGCGATATCACGCTTTTCACGTGCTTCTGCGAGGCTTACTAAATCGTAGCTGCCAAATGACATTAACCGCGCTTTCCCTGCAAACCGGAAACGGAAACGCCAGCCTTTCGAGCCATCGGGATTGATAAGCAATGACAGACCTTGTCCATCGTTCAATGTGTATGGTTTGTCTTGTGGTTTTGCACGTTTGATCTGTATATCGGTTAGAGCCATGTGTATAACTGAAAACTACGTATAAAAAATCTATACACATTACTATACATATTTTTCGCGGATTCAGGGAGATGATCTCGGACTATTACGGATAAGCTGATTATTCATCGCATTGAATATAAAGGATTTTATGGAGTGTCTCGGAACTGGCTGGATGAGGTTTGGCGGAAGATCACAGGAGTCGAACCTGCCCGGGACCGCTGGCGGCCCCAACT
>ENA-OWPJ01001129-OWPJ01001129.1-human-gut-metagenome-genome-assembly--contig:-NODE-1129-length-13036-cov-3.00185_pt1 | contig 13036 bp, 10 predicted proteins | sample MGYA00248264_ERZ651846 | MGnify/ENA primary metagenome ERZ651846 (study PRJEB26924, sample SAMEA4378271) | human gut metagenome | biome: human gut; feature: human-associated habitat; material: faeces...
GCAGAACAGCTTCTTGACTTGACTTTTGAGGGAGAACTTTCTAAAGAAGGCTGGAGTGTAACTGACCCACAGTTAAAATGGTCTTATGATAAAGAGGGAATTGTAAAGATTGTCCGTAAAGAACAGGGATATTGGAAAAAAGGAAATCCAGAATGGGATAATGCACCGGATAAAGGCTCTTTTCTTACCAGTGATAAGTATTATGTGCAATCTTTAAAAGAGGGTACTGTAATTGTAACTGGGACACCGATTGACAAAACCAATAAAGTAGAACCGATAAAATTAACAATTACTGTATCAGGTGGAGACACACCACAGGTAGATGTTGAAGCGTTGGTAAAGGAAGGATTACAAGGAGCAAAAGAACATTTGGCATCCAGATATCCGGAAGAAAATTATCAGTATAATAAAAATGACTGGATTGTCTATGCACGTTTACGTGGGGGAGAAACGATTTCCCAAGATAAATTAGATGCTTATTATCAGTCTGTGGCAGATACAGTGAAAAAATGGAGTAAAAAACAGAAACCTACAGATATAGAGCGTGTGGCATTATCTTTGTTAATTATGAACAAGGATATTACAGATGTAAATGGTGTAAATCTGGTAGAAATGATTTATAATCATCCAAATTTGGATATAGGTGCAAATGAATTGTCATGGGCACTTCTGGTAGCAGATGCAAAAGGCATGGAAATTCCCGCAGATGCAAAATGGAACAGAGAGGATATCTTAACTGCACTTTTAAAATTCCAGAATGAAGAAAACGGTGGCTTCGGTCTTATGGATAATCAGACAGTCAGTGTGGATATGACAGCCATGTGTCTTCAGGCTTTGGCGCCATATAGAAACAAGGATGTAAAAGTTCATCGAGCAGTAGAAGCAGGAGTAGAATATTTGAAAAAATCTATGACTGATTCTTATGATTTTGGAACATCGGAAAGTACAGCGCAGGTATTGCTTACATTGACAATTTTAGGTATAGATCCGTTAAACTCTGATTTTGGAACATCTTACAGCAATATCATTACCTGTCTCATGGACAATTATTACTGTGAAACTGAAAAAGAAAAGGGTTTTTGCCATGATAAAAGTAATAAGAAGTTAAATGAAATGTCAAGTGTTCAGGTATTGCAGGCATTTACGGCTTATACACAGGTAAAAGCAGGAGAAAAGACTTACTGGGATTTGACAAAAGAGGATTATAAAACAACAGTAGAAGAAGTAATCAAGCTGATTGAGAACCTTCCGGAAATTGGAAACCTAAAAGTGGAAGATGAGGAAGTTGTGCTGTCCGTACAAGGAATGTATGAAAGCCTCACAGAAGATGAAAAGCAGCTTGTACAGAATGCAGAAAAGCTACAGAAAGCCATTGAACGTATTGAGAAATTAAAAACTCTGGGTGAAGAAGTAGGGAAAATAACTTTAACAGTTATGGATGGATTAGAAAAGAAAGAGAAGCCATTTTCATTACTGAAAGAAACGGAAATAAAAGGTATTATGTTACAAGCACAAACTTCTATTTATAAAACAGACTCCATGATGAGTGTGATTGAGCGTGCTTGTAAAGAAAATGGTTTAAGCATTTCTATCCGAAACGGAGAATATATTGAAGAAATTGACGGTCTTGGAGAATTTGACCGTGGACCGGGCAGCGGTTGGGTAGGAACTTTAAATGATGAATTTACGAAAACTGGTTTTGCTGATTTTACAGTAGAAAACGGTAAATTGAAAAATCAAGATGTAATTACAGTAGAATATACGGAAAATCTGGGAAAGGATGTAACAGAAAACGCTGAATTATCTACATTGGGAATTACAGACGGCAAATTGTCACCGGAATATGCAAGGGATACTTATGAATATACATTTTCACTGGGAGAAAATGTAAAAGAAATTGTATTAGAGCCTAAGTCTTATAACCGTTATGCAGAAATAGAGATAAAATCTGGGAATAAGGTTTATGAAAGTGGAGAGGCTCTTCCGGTCAAACATGGAGCAAAAATTGAAATTGTTTCTAAAAAGACAGTAAGAGGAGAAGATAGCAAAACTTATCTTCTTACCATAGAGCAGAAAATGACTTTGGAACCAAATCCGGAGCCACAGCCAGAGCCTACTCCAGATGAACAGCAAGAAATTACATTGGTAAATAAAAAGTATGGAGTTTCTTTAAAGGGAAAAGGTCTTGAGCAAGACATGGAACTTTTGGTAACACCTCTTGATAAAGATAGTGAAGCAGTGAAAGCAATGAGAAAGGAAATTCCTTCTACAAAATCTGTGTTCCGTTTATACGATGTTGTTATCCGACAGAATGGAAAGAACTTAGAACTTCCTAAGGGAGCAGTACTGTCTATTCCGGTAGGAGAAAAATATAATGGACAGCAGCTTACAGTTCTGCATTATGCAGATGGAAAAGTAGAGAAGCTTGCCGGTAAAGTAGAAGATGATATGATTGCTGTTTCTGTAAAAAGTCTGGGAGGATTCGGAGTAGTGGTAGATACACCTTCAAACTCACAGGGGAATAATCAGAATGGAAATCAAAATAATGGAACAAACAGTGGGGTAAAGACAGGGGATGAAACACAGCTCATACTCTGGATGTGCATTGGTGTTGTATCTTTAGGAACAATAACAGCTTTGTACAGAAGAAAGAAACATATAAAATAAAGAGATAAGAAACTGTCGTAGAAAATGCAGTCAGGTCATTGTATCTGAGATATATTTCTGCGACAGTTTTATTTCACAGGCAAGTATCGCCCATGAATGTCGAAAACTACCTATATCACGAAAAACAGGTCAGAGTTACAATAGTTATAAAACAAGGCATAGTATAAGCTTTTATAGAAAAATAGGAGACAGAAATGGGAAAAGGTTTTTATTTGACACATGAAGCGAAAAGCTGGGAACAGGGGCTTCCTATGGGAAACGGAAGACAGGGAGCTGTGCTTTTGGGCGGAGTGCAGCAGGAACGAATTGTTTTAAATGAAGAAAGCCTGTGGTACGGAGGAAAAAGAGAGCGAGCCGTAGAGGCAGGCAAGGAAAAACTGGAAAAAGTGAGAGAATTTTTAGAAAAAGGAGAGGCAAGTAAGGCACAGAGCTTATGCAGCAGATGGTTTGTGGGAAATCCCAGATATACCAATCCCTATCATCCGGCAGCAGAGGCAGTTCTTACTTTCGAGCCTTTTGGAAAAGTAAAGGAGTATTTTAGAGGGATTGACTTAGAAAAGGGAGAGGCAGGAGTGAAAATCTGCTTTGACAACTGCGAAACAGTAAGAGAGATTTTTTCTTCTGTTAAATATCAGATCACTGCCCTGCGTATGAAAACAGATAAAGAACAGGGTATGAGCTTTTCCTTAGGGCTGAACCGCAGACCGTTTGAAGAAAATGCCGAAGCAGGTGACAGAGAAATTTCTTTAAACGGACACAGCGGAGACGGAGTGTGTTATGATGTAAGGTGCAGAGTGGGGAAAACAGATGGAAGAGTCTGTGTAGAAGGTGGATATCTTATTGTAGAAAACGCCTCTTATGTGGAAATTTTCTTTTGCGTGCGTACAGATTATGAAGATAAAAAATCTTTAGATGCGCGTGGCAGGCTTTTAAAAGAAGCAGCAAAAGCGGGATTTGAAGAGATTAAGAAGGCGCATATCGAGGAATACGGAAGACTCTATAATAATATGAGGCTGGAGATAGAAGGGGCAGAGGAGCTGGCGCAAATTCCGGCGGATGAGCTTTTGAAACGCTGTGAAGAACCAAAGGTTCAGGGCTATTTAATTTGGCTTATGTTTTCCTACGCAAGATATCTTCTTATCAGTAGCTCCTATTGCTGTGCGCTGCCTGCAAATCTTCAGGGAATATGGAACGGAAGCTTTACTCCTCCGTGGGAAAGCGGATATACCATCAATATTAACCTCCAGATGAATTACTGGATGGCAGACAAAGCAGGATTAGGCGTATGCTACGAGCCGTTTTTTCACTTAATGGAAAAAATGCTTCCGAACGGACGAAAAACAGCCAAAAAAGTGTATGCTTGCAGAGGATTTGTGGCACATCACAATACAAATTTGTGGGGAGATACAGATATTACAGGGCTTTGGCTGCCTGCGTTTCTCTGGCCTATGGGAGGCGCATGGATGGCAAACCAGCTTTATCATCACAGTGAGTTTGAGGAAAATCCGAAGGAAATCAGGGAGCGTGTGCTGCCTGTTATGAAGGAATGTATTTTATTTTTCTATGACTATCTTTATCGGAAATCTGATAAAATGTGGATAAGCGGCCCTACGGTATCACCGGAGAATACCTATCGCCTTTTGGACGGTCAGGAAGCCAGTGTGGCTATGGGAGTTGCCATGGACCATCAGATTATTCGTGAGCTTGCGGAGAATTATCTGGAAGGATGCAGAAGATATAACACAGGTTTGTCAGAATATGAGACAGCAAAAATGGCGCAGGAGATATTAGAACATTTGCCGCCTACCAAGATTGGGAAGTCCGGCAGGATTTTGGAATGGCAGGAGTAATATGAGGAAGTGGAAAAGGGACACCGTCATATTGCTCATTTATATGGGCTGCATCCGGGAAGAGAAATTTCAGAGGATACGCCTGCGCTTTTCGAGGCGGCAAAAAGAACTCTGGAATATCGTTTGGAGCACGGAGGCGGTCATACGGGCTGGAGTAAAGCGTGGATTATGTGCTTTTATGCCCGCTTAAAGGACAAGAAAAATCTTGATGAACAGATGAGACAATTTCTCAGAAACAGTGTGGATGAAAACCTGTGGGATATTCATCCCCCGTTTCAGATTGACGGAAATTTCGGAATGACAGAGGCAGTATTGGAGGCATTGGCATCCCGAAGAGGTGATGTGGTAGAGCCTCTTCGGATTATCCCTGAGGGAATGGAGACAGGGAAGGTGACAGGCTTGTGTCTGGAAGGAAGGCTGAAGGTGGATTTTGCATGGAAATGTGGAAAACTCACTAAAATTTCTCTTTTTTCGGGGAAAACTCAGACCATAGAGCTGCGTTATTGTGGGATACGAAGGAGCGTTACTCTTTTAGAAAACAGCAGATTAGAGCTAGAAGGAGTGGAAAATTATGAATAAAAAAGAATATTTTGAAAGACAGAAAAACAGATATCAGCAGGGGGAACTTGCGTGGTGTGCAAAGGCGGCAAGAGAATATCGTCCGGAAAACAGCAGTCAGATTATGCGTATTGCAGATGAGGCTGTGCGCTTAGAGTTTATTTTTGACTTACCGTGGGACATGGAGCGTACCTATGAAAAGGAGACGTTTACATATCCCATTAACTGGACGTATATGCCAACAGAGTTTATTTATCAGATGAACCGTCATCGTTATTTTATCTGCTTGGGACAGGCTTATGTCATGACAGGAGAGGAAAAGTATGCCAAAGCCTTTGTAGATATGATAACAGACTGGATTACAGGCGTACCTCTGACAGAGGAGAGTAAAAAGGTTACATGGAGAGAAATTGAGGCAGGTATTCGTGGGGAAAACTGGACAAAGAGCATCTTATATTTTGAAAACAGTCCGCTGATTGATGACGCTTTTATGGAAATGTTTACAAAAAGCTTAGAGGAACATGGAGAATATCTTCTTCATGCCAGAAGGGGCTTTCAGATTTCCAGCAACTGGGGTGTTATTGAAAACCACGGTTTGCTGTTTATCGGTCTGGCGCTTAATCAGGAGGAATATGTAGAAACGGCTTTAAACCGTCTGGAGCAGGAAGGGCAAATTCAGGTATTTTCAGACGGCGTACATTGGGAGCAGTCCTGTATGTATCACAATGAAGTTCTGCACTGTTTTTTAGAGAGCGTTCATATTTTACAGGTATGGGAAAGGGAAATTCCCGAAAAGCTTTTAGAAGTTACCCGCCGTATGGCAATGGCAAATGTGGCATGGAAAAAACCGGATGGCTGTCAGCCTCTTACCGGAGACAGTGACGAAACTTGTCTGGAGGATATGCTGGCTGCTTCTGCTATTATTCTGGCAAAGGAAGGCTGCAAAGAAGCAGAGGATTTAAAGGGCTGTGCAGGGGAATACCCGGACTATGAGAGTATCTGGGATTTACGTCAAAACGGAGCAGATATTTACGACAATATCAAGGGACAGACGCCAAAGAAGAAGAATTTTATGCTGGAGGAAAGCGGAAATTATTATGTGCGAAGCAGTTGGGAGTGTGACGGAGAATATCTTCACTTCCGAAACGGCTGCTTGGGAGGAGGACACGGACATAACGATAAGCTGCATCTTGATGTGGTCAGTGAAGGCGAGGACGTACTGGTGGATGCAGGAAGATATCAGTATACTTATCACGAAGAAAACAGGATTTGGCTGAAAAGCGCTTATGCACACAACACGATTTTAGTAGACGGACAGGACTTTATGGAATATACAGACGCATGGGGCAGCCAAAACGCTGTGCCTGAGCTTCGATTTGCACCAAAGGAAAAGAACGGATATCTGGTATTGGAGGGTGCACATACAGGATATCTGCAAGGGGGAGCGCAGGTGCTTCTGAATAGAAAAATAGTCGTATTAGAACCGGGGGTTTATGTGATTGCAGATATGGCGTATACAGGAGAAACACATACATATAGCAGAATTTTCCACTTCAATAATCAGGGACAGCTTGTTTACGAAGACAACAGAATTGTATATAATGGAGAGAAAGCAAAAATGGAACTGGTATTTCCTCAGAAAGACACATCCGTTAAAAAGGTTGAGAGCAAGCTTTCCCGCCATTACAATCTGTGTGAGAAAAACGAAAGTATCTGGGCAGATAGAAAGGGAGAAGGAACAACAGCCATGCTTGCGGTGCTGGCAGGCAGACAGAAGCAAAAGGCAGAGGTGCGTATGCAGCAGGTTTATAATCCTGTACGGGATTGTATGCTGGATGAGAAACAGGCGCAGGGCTTGTATATCCGCACAGATAATCACGAATATCAGTTAATATTCCGATACCGTGATTTGACAGGACCTCAGGATTTACTTCAGGTGGATAGCTGCCTGGGAATAGGAAGCCTGTTGATTTGTGCAGATAAAGGAGATACCATTAGTTTCGCATAATATACAGAGGGTGAAAATATGTACAGACTAATGATAGTAGAAGATGAGCAGGCAATCGCACAGGGTATTGCAACAGCCTGCCGTGGGGAAGAGACAACAGTCACAAGGATTATCAATATTATTTAGACCATAAAGTAAAACCACAGCTTAAAGAGCTTCTTACAAATTACGGAAAAATTGCTCTGATTTGGTTTGACACACCGCTTAGTACAACAAAGGAGCAGAGCCGTGAATTGTTTGATACGGTAAAATCCCTTCAGCCGGATTGTATTGTAAGTGGAAGAATAGGAAATGATTTAGGAGAATATATGACAACCAGCGACAACTTCCTTCCACGTCTTTCCTATGAAGGAGACTTGGAGCTTCCCGCTACCTTAAACGACACATGGGGGTATAAAATAGGAGACGAAAACTTTAAAAGTCCGGATGAGGTTATCCGTCTGCTCTTAAAAGTAGTAAGCAGAGGGGGAAATTATTTGCTGAATATCGGTCCTGACGGAACAGGAGCAGTGCCAAAGGGAAGTCTGGACGTTTTAAATGAAGTGGGTAAATACGCAAAGGAAAACGGCGAAGGGATTTTCGGAACAAAGGCAATGCCATATTACCCTTATGAGCTGGACTGGGCAGAGCTTACCAGAAAGGAGCATAAGCTCTATGTGCACGTATTGAAGAAAAGAGAATATATTGAGCTTCCAAACATTGCCAATCATTCTGTAAGTGCTAAAGTTTTAAAGAATGACAGAGCTTTAGAACCGCAAAATACGTTAAACTGTGAGGAAATATCTACGATTGTCATTCATTTGCCAAAAGATTTATGGAAAGAAACCAATTACTGTGTGGAGATTACTCTTCAGGAAGAAGGCTTGGAGTTCTTGTCTTTGTAAGCTTGAAGAAATGCTTCTTGCTCCTTGTCTGAAAGCTCTTTGTCAAAGCTTGTCTTTGCCATGGGGAGGCAAAGGATACAAAGAGTAAAAAGAATAAGGAGAAGGAATAATAAAAAAAGCATAAAAACACCTCCGATACATAAAAATACTTTTCAATCTTAACAATAGGATATGTAAATAAAGGGAAAATATGTGAAAAACATCTCTGGAATTATAAAAAAAAGCGTGATAAAATAAAAAATCGTGAAATAAGAATGAAGAAGGAAAGGGGAAGAAGGATGACAAATGACATGACATCGGGAAGTCCCATAAAGCTGATTATCAGATTTATGATTCCAATGTGTTTAGGAAATATTTTTCAGCAGTTTTATAATATTGCGGACTCCATTATTGCAGGACAGTTTTTGGGCGTAGATGCTCTTGCAGCTATTGGAAGTACCGGTTCTTTAATCTTTTTGGTTACAGGCTGGTTAAACGGGCTTACCAGTGGATTTTCTATATGGGTTGCCCAATGGTTTGGAGCCGGAAAGCTGGATAGAATGAGACATTATATCGCTATGTCCGTCTACATCTGTGTGGGCTTTGTTGTAGTGATGACAGGAGGGCTTTTAATTGCCAATGAGCCGATTTTGCGCCTGATGAATTCACCGGAGCATCTTATGGGAGATATCAGCAGCTATATGGCAATTATTTACGCCGGTCTGGCAGTTACCTGTGCTTACAATGCCCTTGCCGGTGTGCTAAGAGCGTTGGGGGACAGTAAGTCACCCTTGTATTTTTTGATTATATCTGCGGTGATTAATGTAGTGCTTGACATTGTATTTATTGTGGTGTTCCACATGGGTGTGGAAGGCTGCGGTTATGCCACAGTAATTGCACAGGGAATATCTGCGCTTTTGTGTTTCCTGTATATTCTTAAAAAATTCGATGTTTTGAAGTTAAAAAAGGAAGATTTTCATTTTTCCATGAGCACAATCAACAAGCTGCTTGGACTTGGAATTCCTATGGCATTGCAGTTTTCCATTACTGCTATCGGAACCATTATTGTGCAGGGAGCTATTAACGTATACGGTGCAGTGAGCATGGCGGGATTTTCCGCAGCAGGAAAAATTCAGAATATCATTTGTACCGTATTCGTGTCCTTTGGTGCTACCATTGCTACTTATGTAGGGCAGAACCGTGGCGCAGGCAAGATGGACAGAGTGAGAAAGGGTGTATATCTCACACAGGCAATGATTTTAGTTACCAGCTTGATTATGATGGTGCTGGTTCATTTCTTTGGAGAGTATCTGATGTTGATTTTCGTGAAAGCATCGGAGACAGAAGTATTGAAGGCAGCGGGAATTTACTTTAATACGGTGGTGTGGGCATACCCATTTCTGGGAAGTATTTTCCTTTACCGAAACGCATTGCAGGGTATGGGATATGGACTTGTGCCTATGATGGGAGGCGTGTTTGAGTTGGTTGCCAGAGCCGGAATTGTTTTTCTGGTAGCGGGAAATACCAGCTTTGCAGGAGTATGTATGGCAGATCCGGCGGCATGGATTGCAGCGCTGATACCACTGATACCATATTACTTCTGGATTATGAAGAAAAAAGAAAACAGATAGAGAAAAAGTCAGAAAGCCATGATGCTGTGGGGAGCGGTATTGTGGCTTTTTTTGTTGTATCTTATGCAGATGCACTCAAATAAGGCTTTCAAAACATCACTATACTCGAAAAACTGCGAAAATAGGACTAATTATTTGCTGTTGGAATACTGAGTGTGTATCTGAGAAGATAGACATACGTTAATGTAAGAAATAAAGCTGAAAGGAATTAAAGAGGGAGCTGTCAGAGATATTAGGCTGATGATTGCGGATTTTAAAGTATGTTATGTGATGAAATGCAGATAAGGATTAGTGTTTTGTAAGTAAAGGACAAGAATAGGAGAATGGATGTGTTGGGATGAAATATAGAGTATGTAGCTAATAGTTTACTCTTTTTGCGATTAAAAAGTCAATGAACATTCTGTGAAGAAAGGGGAAATAAATAGAGAACTTTTTATGCCCTGTCCAAGAAGGAAAATGTCTGGAAACTTGTTTTTTTCTTTGCTATACTATATGTTATAGAATTCCTCTGTAAGATGGAGGAAAAAGTATGGATACATTATTAAAGAACCTTACAATTAAAAATAATTTTATGTTTGCAGCAGTGATGTCAGATGAAGAAAACTGCAAAGGCTTTTTGGAACGTGTTCTTCCTATAAAAATTGACCATGTGGAAATCAGTACAGAGAAAAGTATTGTTTATCATCCGGAGTATAAAGGTGTTCGTTTAGATGTTTATGCAAAAGATGAGAACAATACCCGCTATAATGTAGAAATGCAGGTACTAAAGCAACCGGCATTGGGCGCAGAAGCCGTTACTACCAAAGTCACATGGATATGGATATTTTAGTCAAGGGATGTAACTATGCAGAGCTTCCCGACAGCTATGTGATTTTTCTCTGTGATTTTGACCCTTTTGGTGCAGGAAAATATCGTTATACGTTTCAGATAACTTGCAGAGAAGCGGAAAATATTTTTCTAAAGGATGGACGTTGCATTGTGTTTTTAAATACTCGTGGAGAGAATTCAAAAGACGTACCAAAGGAATTGGTTTCTTTTCTGAAATTTGTACATGCAGACTTAAAAGAAAGTCAGAAGGATTTTCAAGATGATTATGTAAGGCAAGTGCAGAAATCAGTCACCCATATCAGGGAGAGCAGAGAAATGGAGGAAAGATTTATGCTTTTAGAACTATTGCTGGAAGATGAACGTAGAGAAGGACAAAAACAGGGGGAAGAAGAAGGACAACTAAAAATGGCAAAGGAGATGCTTGAGATGACTTTAAGCAGACTTGGACGATTACCCAATAGTCTTCTGGAAACTCTGCATCAGCAACAGGATATAGAAAGGCTTAAAGCTTGGATGCAGACAGCATTAACGGCTCAATCACTGGATGAATTCATTTCTAAGATGTAATATTTAGAAGTAAAATCAAATCTGAAATACCTGCAAATCTTTAGTGCTTATGGGGTTTGCAGGTAATCAAAACATTTCAATACCATTTCAGGTAAAATTTCAGGAAAAGCAGAGGAATTCTATTTTAAAATCCCCCTAAAATATGCTCTAAAAAATAATTTGAAAAAAATAAAAAAAATTTTAAAAAAGTACTTGCATTTTTAAAAACAATGATATATAATACATTTTGTTGTGAGGCACAACACAAAACATTGGGCTATCGCCAAACGGTAAGGCAACGGACTCTGACTCCGTCATTTCAAGGTTCGAATCCTTGTAGCCCAGCTTTCAATCCCAGACAAAGCGTCTGGGATATTTTTTTGTTTCATAGAAAAGAATAGGGGGATAATGATTATGAAATATTCTTTTGACAGCAGAATACGTTTCAGCGAGACAGGGGAGAATAAATGTCTTACCTTAAATGGAATTATCAATTATTTTCAGGATTGCAGTACATTTCAATCAGAGGATATCGGCGTTGGTATGAAATTTCTGGAAGAGAGACATCAGGTATGGGTGCTTTCTGCATGGCAGATTGTGGTGGAACGTTATCCTAAGCTTTGCGAAAAAGTTACAATATCTACGTGGCCTTATGAGTTTAAGCATTTTCTGGGAAAAAGAAATTTTGCCATGGAGGATGAAAGGGGCAATAAAGTAGCCTATGCGAATGCTCTATGGACGTTTCTGGATTTGAATACAGGTCATCCGGTGAATGTGGATGAAACTCAGATTAAGGCTTATGTGTTAGAGGAAAAGCTGGATATGGAATATGCCCCCAGAAAGATAAGGATGCCAAAGGATTACAAAGAATTTCCTTCATTTCAGGTGAAAGTACATCATTTGGACACCAATCATCATGTAAACAACGGACAATATGTGCTGATGGCGCAGGAATATATTCCGGCAGATTTTGCAGTAAAACAAATGCGGGCAGAATATAAAAGTCAGGCAGTTTTGGACAGTGTGATAATACCGAAGGTGCATGAAGACGAAGAAAACGGAATTTACACAGTGAGTCTGGACAGTCCTGATGGAGAAACTTATGCGATTGTGGAGTTTCGATAGATAAATTTATTGTGAAAAGAAATGTTCTATGATATGCTTGAAACACAGTAATCAGTTAAGAGAAATATAGAGGAGAATTTATGATAGAATTAGGAAAAAAACAGGAGCTGACAGTTGCAAAGCTGGTAGATTTCGGTGTTTATTTAGGTGAAACAGAAAATGCAGGGGAGAAGGAAACTGTTCTTCTGCCGAAAAAACAGGTTCCGGAAGAAACACAGAAGGGCGATAAGATTTCTGTATTTATTTACAAGGACTCATCAGACCGTTTGATTGCCACTGTGAGAGAGCCGAAAATTACTTTGGGAGAAATTGCAGTGCTCCGCGTAGCACAGGTAACAAGAATAGGAGCATTTTTAGACTGGGGCTTGGAAAAAGACCTTTTCCTTCCATATAAACAGCAGACAAAAAAGCTTCATGAAAACGAAGAAGTTCTGGTAGCATTGTATATTGATAAGAGTAGCCGTCTTTGTGCTACCATGAAGGTGTATCATTATTTAAGAACAGACTCACCTTATGGAGAAGGCGATACAGTAACCGGTGTTGTTTATGAAATCAGCGATAATTTTGGTGTCTTTGTGGCTGTGGATGATAAATATTCTGCCATGATACCAAGACAGGAGGCACAGGGGAATTATAAACCGGGAGATGAGCTGACCTGTCGTGTGACAGCGGTCCGTGAGGACGGAAAATTGACACTGAGCGCCAAGAAAAAAGCATATATGCAGATTTATGAAGATGCAGAAAGTGTTTATGAAATCATTCAGGAGTTTGACGGAGAGCTGCCTTTTGACGATAAGGCAGACCCGAAGATTATTCAAAGAGAGTTCGGACTCAGTAAAAATGCTTTTAAGCGTGCAGTGGGGCATCTGTTAAAAGAAAATAAAATCGAAATAAAAAATGGAAAAATTTCTATACGGTAAGACTTTTCCAAGAGAAAAGATTATGGTATAATGTTTGCGC
>ENA-OWPJ01001132-OWPJ01001132.1-human-gut-metagenome-genome-assembly--contig:-NODE-1132-length-12998-cov-2.61979_pt1 | contig 12998 bp, 10 predicted proteins | sample MGYA00248264_ERZ651846 | MGnify/ENA primary metagenome ERZ651846 (study PRJEB26924, sample SAMEA4378271) | human gut metagenome | biome: human gut; feature: human-associated habitat; material: faeces...
CAGGAGCCGCACAACGGGACGGTGTGAGAACACTCCTCTCCTCATCCGGTTCCCATGTACGGGCAATCATCCTGAGCAGACCGGATCCGCCTGACAAAAGCGGAAGATTCCCGTATTGTTTAGCAATCATTCTCCCGTGCTTCTCTTCATAATAATCCGGGATCAGGTAATAATGCCCTGGTTTCTCGTAAGGCCTGAACCCCCGTTCCAGTTCACCTTCCCCCAGGTTAAAGCAGGGGTAGCGGCTCTGCCTCTCCATCAGGTACTTTAGCCTGGAATCCCTCATTGGGTTCAGAGGGTGATCCTTCATCGGACTATCTTCCAGCAGTACTCCATTGACATACAGCTTACCATCCTTCACGCTTCTTCCATTTTCCAGCAGAGCAGGGCATAAAAGCGTGTACGGTATGTCCCACCGTTCTAGGGCTGCATCCAGAACCGGGCCTATGTTTCCATTTTCCGTGGAATCAAAGGTGGAACAATATTTAAAATACAGCATACGTGCCCCATGGGCCTTCAGCCAGGAAAAGGCAGCCATGCTCCGGTCCACCGCCTCGCCGGGAGGACAGGTTCTGGTTTTCAGTGCTATGACCACTGCCTGGGCTTCCAAGATATCCTCATCCTCCCTCTCAGGTATCCCGTTGCTGAGTATCACATTTGCGCCTCCTGCCTGAAGAAAGGAGGCGGCATCGCTGGCCCCTGTGAAATCATCTGCCACACATCCTAATATCATACTTTAACCTCTCTTATAAACCCTTTAACGCCTTGGCGGCTGCCTCCACACCTGAATCCATGCTGCTCAGGATTGGTTTTGTGATATCTGCCAGACATGGAATCAATACGCTCATGCTGGCCTGTGCCAGGACCAGAACATCATACTGCTTCCCCGTATCCCGAATCAGCGCTTCCAGTATCTGATTATGCTTTTCCTGATTCTTCTCCACTGTCAGCGCTTCAAACGCATCGGAAGCCAAATAGGAATCCACCACAACCTTCTTTTTCTCTGCTTCTGCAATATGGCTTATGAGCCTCGCACTTGGCTCCAGCGTGGTTTTCACCGTGCCGTATACAGCTATTTTTTCACCCTTTTCCACTGCACTGCGGGCCATTGGTTCATCAATTTTAAGGTAAGGAATCTTTAAAAGGGGTCTTATGACATCCACTCCCTCCCCCACCGAGGAACAGGCGTTAAGAATCAGCTCTGCTCCCCAGTCCTGTGCCTCAAGAGCATATGTTAAAAGCCGCCTGGTAACCTCCTTTGTCAGCATTCCTTCCTTTTTCACATCATTTAAAAGACTATCATCCACAATGTTCATCACCTCGGCGTCCGGTACCAGCGCCTTAAGCCTGCTGTTGATGCCGTCGCAGGTAACAACTGTGGTATGGATTACCGCAACCTTTCTTTCCATATGCCCCTCCTGATTCTATAAAACTACATTTCTTCTTACCAGCGACTTTTTCTTTGCCATTTCCATATAATCCTCAGGCAGTTTCCTTACCTGGCGCCCTGCCCCCAGGATTGCCAGATACATTTCACAGGCCCTCTCCACATTGTCGCTGGATATCATGGCATCTTCCATGGTAAGACCTGTGCCGATGGCGCCATGGCTGGCCATGAGCAGGCCTGCGTTTGTCCCAATGGTATTCCTTACATGCGCTGCCAGCTCACCGGATCCTGGAGGTGCAAACGGGGCCACCAGTATCTCCCCGCCCAGATACACCACGCCCTCAATGTCAATGACCGGCACCTTCTCAACACCGTCCATGGCGCTGACAGCCGTGGCAAATTTGGAGTGTGTGTGCACGATGCAGTTAACCTCCGGTCTTTCCTTATAAATACCCAGATGCATGGAAAATTCAATGGAAGGCTTATAGGGTCCCGACACCACATTTCCATCCATATCCCCCACAGCCAGGTCCTCCGGCTTCATCGTGAGATACGGTCTGGCTGACGGGGTAATGACAAACAATGGTTCTCCCTCCACCCTGGCGCTGATATTGCCGGCTGTACCCAATGCATACCCCTTGTCCACCATGGTCCTGCATCCCCACATGACCTGCTCTTTTGCTTTTTGTATTGCTCTTTGTATTGTTTCCTGTGACATATGATTTTCTCCCCTCTTTGGTTCCTATTATTTTAATGGCTGTTAATTCAAATATATTTTCGTATCAGCCTGGCAATCTCATGTGCGTCCTGCGCCCTCCGCATGGCGCTTATATTACCCTCGTCCTCCAGCAAATCGAACAGCTGGTAGAGTGCGGGCAAGTGTCTGGTCTTATCCGGTGTGGCCAGCACAACGATGATATCAGCATCCATATATCCGTTAAAGGACAGTTTTTCAGGAAGCTTAAGAAACGACATTCCCATGCTGTAAACACCGTCATCCACACCTGCATGGGCGATAATCACGCCGTCTGCAATCATGATGAACCGTTTATCCGTTTCCACCATATCAATGGCTTTTTCAATATAATTCCTGTTAATAAAACCATTGTCCAGCAGCGGTGCGGATGCCATACGGATTGCATTCTGCCAGTCGGGCATTTCCTGGGTAATCTGAATCCTCTCGTCCGGCAGCAGGAAGGGCAGACGGCTCTGAAGCTTTACCTCTCCCTCCGAAACCCGTATGTTATCCAATACCTTTTCCCTGAATGATTTCTTGGCAATATCATTGGCAAAAGGAAACACCACAAACTGTTTTTTATCTGTCTCCAGCCTTACGGTGGAGAACACTATCTGAAAATCCTTATCATATTCATAAAAATCCCTTAAGGACAGGCACTCTAAAAATTCAATCTCAGGCAGAAGCTCTGACAGAGACACAAAGAGATACTGCGATACGGTGAGTCCATTGGTACACACCACCACGGCCCTCTCTTTTTCCTGGACCTGAATCAGTTTTCCCTCCTTATGAAGCCATGATGCAAAGAGAACCGTAATATACACAAGCTCAGGGTCCGGAAAAGTACATGTGAGATACACTTCATAGGGCCTTACGGCCTTTCTCACGATTTCATGAAGATACTGGTATTTTGGCAGTATCATGTCCGTGATATCCGGTTCCACATGATATCCATACCAGATCCGGTACACGGCAGGCTTCATGTGCTGATAAAGGATTTCCAAAAATTCCGCCCTTCCGTCCAGCCGTACACAGCTGATGGACTCAAAACGTTCCAGCATGTGCATGCCCGCGTCCCTGAGCAGCTCCAGATTACCCATATCTTCATAGACCCTGTTATGGACCTTTGAAATTTGTATCTGAACTGCAAAATTTACGATCTCATTTTCATCCTTTATCCTGTACTTATCTGCAAAGGCAGCCACCACGGAATATTCTTTGGTGGTGGTTACCAGGCGGTACTGGTCCATGGCTTCCACGGTCTTTTCATTTTTAATCCGAATCAGTGTAAAATAAAAAATATACAGAAGCTCCTTCAGACGTTCATCTGTAAATTGAAGCTGAAGCTTATTTTCTATCTCCTCGATATTTTCCCTGAGCTCCTTTACCCCTTCCTTCCTGATTCCGTATATACGGTTCAGGTTCTCCTCACCGCCCGGCATGTTCAGAAGCTTTCTGAGGGCATGTGTCAAAAGCTCTCTTTTGTGATATTCACTTCCGTAAAGGCGGTACCCTTCCTTCCTGTTATATGCCAGCTCCAAACTGAATCTGTTTACCCGTTCCTGTACCTTCTTGAAGTCACTGAGCAGCGTGTTTTTACTGATTTGAAGCTCCTCTGTAAAATGATAGGTGGAAAGCTCATCCTCATGGCAGAGCAGCCGTAGCTCAATCCAATATGCCCGCTCCTCGTCCGAATAGGTATAGGAGGACTTGGTGATTGCTGCTTCTTTGGCGGAATAATGCTCAGCCACCGGACCGGGCACCATAAAGTACCCGGTCTTCAGCCGCTTAATCTCCGGATGGCCGTTATCCCTAAGATAGTCATTGATTTTGTCAAAGCTATAGCTGAGCTGCTTTCTCGTAAGATGGAACTTTTCCTCCAGCCCCTTGCCTGTAGCTGATGAATTATCTACAATCTCCTGAAAAATCATATAACTTCTGCTATCCAGATACACGATATCCCCTCGTCAATTCGATTGCTTACTGTCCCGCCTTGGCATTTCCAGCCTCCAGAGCCGCGTCTTCCCTGGCCTCACGCATTAAATCACGGTAATATAAAATAAACCCTGCCAGCCAGACTGCAAATATAATCAAAGGCATGAAATTACCCTTTAAAAACATAAACAGATGGGAAATAGAATACGTAAATACAGGACCATTAATCAGGCTGTTGCTGATCAGCTCTCCCGCCTGAAGGTCAATACTGCCTGTTGCGATGGCTAACTCTGTCATGAATGGAGCAAAGGCAGTCCCCACCCACAGGAACACCGGAGCGCCGATGACGCAGAGGATAGACATTTGAAGCAGGTTTCCTCTTGTCACCAGAAACGCCGGCAATGCCAGGGATGCGCTCATAAGACCTGCAAAGGGAAGGATTTCATTGCCCGGCAGCACCATGGAATAAATCAGCATAAACGGTATGCTCCAAAGGATAGCCAGCCATATCTCATTACAGCCGCCAAGGATAGGCCAGTCCAGACCTACAATCAGAGTCTTTCCTTCAAACTTTTTGTTCATGAAAGCGCTGACCGCCTCAGAAATGGGAGACAAGGCCTGCATGAAATATTTGGCCACCACCGGGAACAGCGTCATGGCAGCTGCAGCCTTGATTCCTGTGGTAAGAATCTGGGCCAGGGAATACTTTGCGAGAATTCCAAACAGGCAGCCCAATATAAATCCCATCACATGGTTTTCCGCAAAAATACCAACCTTGTCTTTTAACATATCCGTGTCAAATTCCCTGTTAAGTCCCGGAATTTTTCTTAAAACAAGGGCAATCGGGTATAAAATAGCTCCAAAGAATAACGTAGCATGGGTCACGGACACACCCGGAATTCCTGTAAGCTTTTCAATTCGGTGCTGATGTGCGTCCGAAGATTTAAGTTCCAGTATAATCTGAACCGCCGCAATCACAAAGGCCAGAATCACACTATGAGTAATGGATACCACGGCAACTGCCGTAAATATCTTAAGCCATACATTCCATAAATCTGCGTTGATGGTATTTGTCTTGTTGAGAAGTATCATCACTACATTGACTGCTATCAAAAGCGGAAACATGAGAAATGCATAGGGCCATGCCCATGATATGGTAGCCATGGTGCTCCATCCGCCGTCAACAATGGGCAGCGAGATTCCCGTAGAGGTCATGATGGCCTGGGCGGCCGGGGTTATGCTGTCCTTCATAAAGGATATGAGAAGATTCATGCCCGTAAATGCCACGCCAAGTGTGATGCCGGATGAAATCGCGTCCTTTATCTTCATCCCCACCATTATACTGCCGGCAATCATTATAATCGGTACAAATATGGGAGCCCCTAATCCCAAAAAGAAATTAACAACATTTGTTAATACCTGCATACTTTCCCCTCCTTCTCCCTATCAGCTTTTGTTGACCGCATCAATGAGCTTTTTCAGTTCATCTTCCTGCCTGACCCCTGTCAGGAACGCGATTCCGTTGATAACAGGTACCGGATATTCCTTTACCGTCTTTGTGATGGTTATATAAGCCACACAGTCTTTTATATCCCTGTCCAGGGACTTGATATTAACCGCGTCCACCACCGCGTCCACCTTTCTCTCTTTAAGCAGACGGTTTACCTTACTGGCAACAGCCTGTGACGTGGCAACTCCATTTGCACATGCAACTATAATTCTCTTCATATGTTCACCCTATACCTTCCATTGATAATACCAGATTAAAATATGCTTCTATATTAGCAGCCTGCCTCAGCCTTTCCATAAAATCAGGTCTCTGGCAATTGTTTACCAGTATCTGAAGCAGTTCCACATGGGCATCCCCCACCGCCTCCTGCTTAAAACCAAGCAGAAATACAAACCGCACCATATGGACTACCTCGTTGGCAGCCATCTCCCTCCATGGAATCGGTTCCTTCAGGCGGATACAGGCAATAAATGCATTCTTAATGCATTCCGGGTCTGTATGGGGTATAGCCACTGCATATGGCTCTATGGGAAGGGCCGTGGGATATTCCTTCTCTCTTTCCTTTATGCTTTCAAAAAAATCCCCTGTCACATATCCCAATTCCATAAGCCGCCCGGACATTACTTCAAATAATTCGTCTGTGTTTCTCACATCCAAATCCAGCTGAATCAGGTCCTTGTATACAATATCTCCCGTCATGATTTGGTACTCCTCATTAATTAATATTAAAGTTACACGCGCGCTCATGTATCTTCTCCATACCTGCATTATAAAGGCCGGACATGTGTATTTCAATTCAAATAGGGCCCATATTTTGTGCAATATGATGCTCATTCCTGTGATGCGCAATTATTTTATACATAATTGTGCCTTATTTTCCCTGTTTCACCCGGATACCATGTCACTATTCACAACAACATGGTTTACCAAATCACAGGGCAGAATACACCTTCTTATTGTTCCACAAAAAAATCCTGATGACAGGTACTTCTCAAACCGTCATCAGGATTCTCCCTCTCTTCTGTTTTCTGCGGCTGTCCAATCTTCTCTCCCAGCCTCACACCCAGCCATCAATCACATCAATTGAAAACTTAAAATGGTCTTCCGGCATACCCTGCTCCTTCAGCCGCCGTCTGATTGTCTTCATATAATGGTTTGATATGGCCCTGCATATTTCCTCCGTATTTCCGGTGCGGCACACGTCCACCAGTTCCTTGTGGATGGGGTACTGGCGTTCTATCATGGCCCGGCTGTCAGGGTTGCCCGCATAATAATTGATGGCATTTCCATAGTTTAAGTCCGTCCATCCCTTAATCAGCCGCGGTAAGCCGGTGGAACGTATGATGGCCTCATGAAGCATGTTATCACAGGCAATGGATTTGTTATAATCCGTTTCCTTTAAGTCCTTCATGGATTCCAATGCAGCATCCATCTCCGCAAAGGCAGTCTCTGAAAACACTCCCCTGCACAGCTTTACTGCCAAAATCTCATAGGTGGCCCTCAGCAGATAAATCTCGTAAATGTCCTCCAGGGTGATATTTTTCACCGAACACCCCACATTTCTCACATATTCCACCAGGCCTTCCTGTTCCAGCTGTCTTAAAGCCTCCCGGATCGGCCCGCGGCTCACCCCAAGTTCGTCCGAAATATCCTGTTCAATAATTCTCATTCCCGGCGCCAACTCGTGGTTGAATATTTTCATACGAATGACGTCCACCACATTTTCACGCAGTGTCTGATACGTTAATTTTCCCATAAAAGCAATTCCTTTTCATAATCCCACAACAATTCCAGTGTATTCTGTCACAAAATAATAGTATCATAAGAAAATCCAACGGTAAACATATTGTCTGAAAAAATGGCAAAACTCCGGCACCTTGGATCACAAGCGCCGGAGTTTGTCTGAGGCTTTCGCCTTTCATCATGTTTACAGGCCGCATATACCCTTGATGACATAGGATACAAAGATGCCCACATAGTTTCCGCAGGCTCCGGCTATTACACCCATGATTAAGCCGACGTTAATCAGGGATTTCCAGTCTGCGCCCGCCGCGGTCAGGGATGAGGTTGGCCCGTCTACAATACATCCCACCATGGACAGGATTACATATTCATACTTAATCTTAAATATGCGGCAGATAATAAGGTGCAGTACGATACATCCAATCAGCATAAACAGTACATACAGTGTCATCATTAGCGCGGAACCGATAAACTGCTGTAAATCCACAGCAAATCCAATGGTTGCAAGGAAGGTCAGGGAAATAAACAGACCCAGGTCAAGATTTCCGCGCAGCTTCTGGACAGGCTTTAACTGTGCCAGGCCAATGGATACCGTGGTAAGAATCAGCAGCCTTCCCGCTTTCCAGAAGGTATCCGGAAAAATGGACTGTGCAATCACAGTACATACAAAGGAAACACCGAAACCAATGGTCAAAAGCCATGCAATATCCCGGATAGACCATCTCTTATCGGACATCAGAGGCTCGTCCTCTCCGTCGTCCAGCTCCTCTTTTGTAAACTGGTAAGGCCACAGCTTGTTCCAGCGTTTGGACGCCTTTAAGATAGCCGGAGCCGCGAATAGAAATACCATTAAGGGGGTGGACACCACGTAGTCAGCTGCATTGGCGGCCGCAAGGGTTTCCCTTGAACAGTCCAGACCGGTTGCGATAGCTGTCAGGTTAGGTGTTCCGCCTGTGTAGGTGCCTACAAACATGCCGGCGCACTTCCAGCCCTCAGTAATCCTTGGGGCAAAGAATAATCCCAGTATGATGGCAATAAAACATACGGAAAAAATAGCAGATACCAAAGCAATAACCGGCTCCCTGTTCAGCTTCTTCAGCTCACGCATATTCATGCTGAGCAGGCAGATAGATATGGCGGGCGTCACGCAGTATGTAGACAACGCACTGTAAAAATCATGTGAAATCGGCACCACATGGGTGTTAGAAAGAATAATTCCCAATACCACTACTGTCAAAACCGGCCCCAGTGACTTAAATGCTTTGAATCTCTGTAACCAAAGCGCAAATGCTACCATGATTAAAATCACGAATATCAGGCCTTCGGTACGTGTAATAAGTGCTTCCATTTTTTTTTCCTCTTCACCTTTCATATATTGATGATTGTAAATTGTGGATTGTGGATTGTCAACAATCCGTATTAGCATTATATTAACACAAGTTTTAAAAATATTCAATATACAAAAGTAAAAACTATGTTTTTTATGCATTATTTCCAGTTTCTGTTGATTTTCAAGATAAACCAGACCTGACCTGTCTCTTTCCCATACCCACATTCCAAAAAAAGTAAAAAAATCCCGCAGACAAGCCAATATGGCCTGACTGCGGGATCCAATCCGCACATTATATATTCCGTCTGCGCGATACAGTGCAGACTACACGATGCCCTGTCCCAGCATAGCCTCAACCACCTTCTCAAATCCGGCGATATTAGCACCAGCCACATAGTTGCCCGCAACCTGGTAACGCTCTGCTGCCTCTGATACCTTTGCAAAAATATTTACCATGATGGTGTGAAGCTTATCGTCCACTTCCTCAAAGGACCATGACATTCTTAAGGCGTTCTGGCTCTGCTCCAGTCCGGAAGTTGCCACGCCGCCTGCATTGGCAGCCTTACCCGGCATAAAGAGAATCTTCTTCTCCACAAACAAATCTGTGGCTTCCCTGGTGGACGGCATGTTAGCGCCCTCTGCCACTGCAAAGCATCCGTTGGCGAGAAGTGTCTGGGCATCTTCCAGATTCAGCTCATTCTGGGTTGCGCAGGGAAGAGCGATATCACATGGGATGCTCCAGATTCCTCTTCCCTCTGTATACACTGCGGTTGGGACCTCATCTACATACTCCTTGATACGTCCTCTGCGTACTTCCTTGATTTCCTTCACAATATCCAGCTGAATGCCGTCCTTGTCATAGATATAACCGTTGGAATCGCTTAAAGCCACTACCTTTGCTCCCAGCTGCTGTGCCTTCTCAGTTGCGTAGATGGCCACATTGCCGGAACCGGATACAACGATGGTTTTGCCTGCCATATCCTTGCCGTTGTGCTTTAACATCTCATCCAGAATGTATACCAGGCCATATCCGGTTGCCTGTGTCCTGGCCAGGGAACCGCCAAAGGTAAGTCCCTTGCCTGTAAGTACGCCCTCATACAATCCTGTGATTCTCTTATACTGTCCAAAGAGGTATCCCACTTCCCTGCCGCCTACACCGATATCTCCGGCCGGGATATCCGTATCCTTGCCAATGTGGCGGTACAGCTCTGTCATGAAGCTCTGGCAGAAAGCCATGACCTCGCGGTCTGATTTGCCTTTGGGATCGAAGTTGGAACCGCCCTTGCCTCCGCCCATGGGAAGGCCTGTCAGGGAGTTTTTAAGTGTCTGCTCAAAACCGAGAAACTTGAGGATGCTCTGGTTTACAGATGGATGGAAACGCAGGCCGCCCTTATATGGTCCTATGGCGCTGTTGAACTGGATCCTGTATCCCTTGTTCACCTGGACAGCTCCATTGTCATCTACCCACGGTACCCTGAAAGATACAATTCTTTCCGGCTCCGTGAAACGTTCAAGAATACCTTCCCTGCGGTATTTTACCTCATTGGCATCAATGACCAGCTTTAAGGAATCCAGTACTTCCTTGACAGCCTGATGAAACTCCGGCTCACCCGGGTTCTGTGCTACTACTCTCTCATAAATCTCATCAACGTATGACATTTCAATCGACCTCCTGGATTTTTGTTTGTGAAGTGTGGGGATGCTGTGCCGGCAGTGGGTCCGGCACACACTTTAGGAAAAGTATAACAAGTTAATATGTTAAAGTCAAGAAGTATGTAAACCGATTTTCAAAATCACTGTAGCCGGATTTTCCGCGGTTTTACCGGATGTTTCATCATTTACCACCTGAAATCGGTCCGGAACTCCACTTCACCCCTTTGGCCGCTCCAGACAGAACAGCTTCTTATTCTCTGAACCGCACTGCGTCACCTTAAAATTAAGCAGGTTTCCTTCCTCGGTCCAGAACTCCATGGCATCCAGAATCCGCGTCACCGTGGACCGGTTCATAAGCTGTTCCTTTTCCATGGCAAAGGGTCCGAACTCCCTGTTGACAAACTCTGTTATCTCCGTAACGGAAAGAGGTCTTTCCTTTGTGGCATGATTCTCCAGGATATTAACAATCAATAATGGAAACATGGTCTGATGCATGTGAATCTTCCTCGCTTTCCGCATCAAAAAAGGGCCTGCCTGGGGCCCTTTGTACCATGTTCGCTAAAAGTTCATAAAACGTATTTATGAATCGTTTCGTCTTATCCCGGGCTTTGGCAGTTCCTGTTTTCAGTTACACCAATCCGTCCGCTGCCATAGCATGAATAACTGCCGGCACCGGACTTCCCATAACTATATAACCTTACCTTTATAAACACTGCTTCTGCCATAATGCTCTCCTTCCGATTATGAGTATACACTTTTTCTTCCAAATTTGTCAACGCAGATGGGAGGATTCGGACCTCCGGACCGGTTACTGCCGGCCTGCTCCTTAGCGGGGAGCCGCATTCGACCACTCTGCCACATCTGCTGATTGTGCGCCCATACCTTATCCCGGTATGGGCGCGCCCGGAACCTGTCTGTTAACAGTCCTGATGCGCCGGGTTGGATTCGAGCCAACAATGTTCACCACCTGGGTCACGGTTTTACAGACCGCTTGCTTCAGCCATTTGCATACCGGCGCTTATGGAGGGAGGCCGGGGAGGCCTCCGTTCTCTTATGTCAGTACTATAGCATATGGACCTGGGCAAATTTGCATTATTTTTAAATTAACCCGGCATTCTCATTCCTGTACACCATTATCCCTGTATACCGTTAATCCTGCACCCCGGCCAGCTCTGCCAGCTGCTCCAGCACGCCTTTACCGCCGTTAAGGGATATATTGCCCACCTTGTCGCAGATCTTCTCCAGATACTCCATCTCCTTCAGCTTGAACAGGGTGCGGTTTTCATCCATAAGCCTGGCAGTGTTCAAAAGGCTTCTGGTGGAAGCCACTTCCTCCCGCCGCATGATGACATTGGCCTGGGCCTTTTTTTCTGCCATCAGCACGGTATTCATGATTTCCCTTATCTCTCCCGGAAGGATAATGTCCTTGATACCTGCCCCGGTTATCTCCACGCAGTATTCCTCCTGATACTCCTTTAGCTTATCCAGCACAAACCTTCCGATTTCCTCCTTCTGTTCCAGGAGCTCATCCAGCCTGTACCGCCCCACATATTCCCGCAGTTTCAGCTGGACATAGGTATAGAGCTGGGAAGCCACCCCCTCTACGGTCTGAACCAGCTTCTCCGGATTGGTAATCCGGTAATTGCAGATTATATTTAACCGCACAGCCACCTTATCTGCGGTAAGGATTTCCTGGCCGGAGATGTCAAGCTGCTGGATCTTCATGTTGAAAACTTTGCAGGTAACCTCCCTTCCGTAATTCCAGAAGTAATAGGTACCTGTGTCCAGTTTCTTTTCATAGCGGTTGTCAAAATACAAAAGACCTGTCTCTCCGTCCTTTATAACTATTTTCTTATAGTACTTGGATGGCATCAGATCCATATACATCCGGGGAAGGGTATCCTCCATATAAGGCTGTGTTATGTCGATGAGCCGGAATTCATTTTTCTCAAATACATTCCAGTACAATGTCTCAGGCTTTGTGATTACTTCCCTGTACGCCTTATTCACAAACCGGAGAGCTATGCACTCGTCCGGCAGCACTGCCTTCACTACCCTGGAGGCAAACTTTTCATCCTTCATGAGGATTTCCTCCGGTATTCCGCACGTTTTGACTTCCCCTGTCATAGGCACTGTCTGTACCTCATATCCCAACATGTTCAGGTAAGAATACCTGCCTGCTGTCAGCAGTTCCACGAACCGGCCGTCCTTCATCAGGTAGCCGCATTCCTGCTCTTTGATTATATATTTCTTTATCATCATATCTGAATCCCTCATTATTATGAATCTGTAAAATTTGTTTGATGGAAAAGGCGGATGCCCGGCTCCATCCTCCTGCTGCGGGCTTCTGCTTAAGCACATCCTGGAAGGGCTGGGCGTTACGGCCCTACCCGGATCCGATCCGTAATGCGCTGACACGCATTCCGTACAGGCTCCATCCGAACGGGAAACACTTTATCATCCGGCCTATCCGGATTGACCGTATTTCTGGCCCGGCCCATTTTGTGCGGTATCCGCAGCCGCGCTGGGCCGCAGAAGAACTGCCTTTCCCTGTTTTAAACAGGTTCGGCAGGAGCGAAGGCATCCCTTCTCCTTCCTGGAGACATTTGGTTATGTCATCATTTTTAATGATTGCTATACCCACTTAGCTACGTGTTATCATACACGGCGGGAGTCGAACCCGCGACACATCATCCTCCGATGG
>ENA-OWPJ01001133-OWPJ01001133.1-human-gut-metagenome-genome-assembly--contig:-NODE-1133-length-12993-cov-3.48431_pt1 | contig 12993 bp, 10 predicted proteins | sample MGYA00248264_ERZ651846 | MGnify/ENA primary metagenome ERZ651846 (study PRJEB26924, sample SAMEA4378271) | human gut metagenome | biome: human gut; feature: human-associated habitat; material: faeces...
CCCCATAACAATCCATTTAATGAAAGTACCATATTTTTAATCGAGCCAATTAAACTTTCAAACATCAACGCACCTCCTGAATTTTTTTATTCTATAGTTATTTTTTCTTTTCATTAAGAAAAATTTATATCCTATTTAATTTATGTTCTATATTATCAGTGGTGTTCAGAAAGTTCATAATGTAGTTTTTTTATTGCTCTTCTTTATTCCTTTCCTTCTTGATATAAGTTTAGTATAAAAACTGAGTATTTACAACTGTTTCAACACAAAACTGTTATATCACAATCACATTACACTTATAGTATTCTTTTTATCTTATTTTCAATGAAATATTCCCCCTTCTTTACTTAAACTGTTTGTAAAAATGAACCATATTTTCATTTAATCATTTCTTGAAATCTAAGTTCTTTCTCCTTAATTTTAAAGGCTTTTGCATATTTCCACTTATTATTGATCTTTTTTCATTTTCATAAAAAAAAACTGCTCCTTTTATTAGGAACAGTCTCTATAATCTTTATTTATTTTACTAAATGAGTTATTTTAGCATCTTTGAAATCTAAGTTATGAACTGAGTTTATATATCTTACAGTTTTACTTTTTCCTCTTACTACGAGAGTTTGTGTTCTAGCAATACTTCCTTTTCTTTTGATTCCTTCTAAAAGATCTCCGCCAGTTATTCCAGTTGCTGAGAATATAACTTCATCATCTTTTACAAGATCATTCATTGTAAGAACTTGACCAACTGTAAGTCCCATACTTTCACATCTGCTTTTTTCAAAGTTAGATATTTTATCATTTTCAAGAGTTACACCTTTTACTTCACTTCTTAATTTTAATCTAGCCTGCATATCTCCACCTAGAGCTCTTATTACAGCAGCAGAAATAACTCCTTCTGGAGCTCCACCTATACCATAAAGCATATCTACATCAGAGTCAACTATACAAGTAAGGATAGAACCAGCTACGTCTCCATCTGGAAGAGCATAAACTTTTATTCCAAGTTTTTGAAGATCTTTTATAATTTGTGTATGTCTTGGTTTATCAAGAACTACAATCATAAGTTCATTTAATTCTTTGTTCAATGCTTTTGCAACACTGTGAATATTTTCCATTAAAGGTTTATTCAAATCTATAGCACCCTTTGCTTCAGGTCCAACTATTAATTTTTCCATATACATATCTGGAGCTTTCAAGAAACTTCCCTTATTTGCAACAGCCAAAACAGTTATAGCATTAGCTTGCCCTTGAGCAGTCATTCTTGTTCCTTCTACAGGATCTACAGCTATATCTACTGGTGAACAATAATCATCTTCTGGTTCCCCATCTTCTTCATATTTGTGATAAGCTCTACCAACTTTTTCACCGATGTAAAGCATAGGAGCTTCATCAATTTCTCCCTCTCCTATTACTATTTCTCCATCAATAGCTATTCTGTTCAGCATAGTTCTCATTGCATCTACTGCTGCTTGGTCAGCGGCCTCTTTATTACCTCTTCCAACCCATTTGTAAGCTGCCAATGCTGCTGCTTCTGTTACTCTGGCAAATTCCAGTGCTAATTCTCTTTTCATCTTTCCTCCTATTTTTTGTTGATTAATCTATAGATTTCCTCTCCCTCTTTGACCATTTGCAGTTCATCACGGGAAATTTTCTCTCTATAAAATTCATCGTTGAGTTCATCAATATGTTTATTATACTCTTCTATTTTATTTTTCTCTAGTTCTATTTTTTTTAAAAGCTGTTTTTTTTCACTTTTTAATTTATTTACTTTTATGTAACTTCTATATATTTGTGGTACAAACACATAGAGCACTATAGCAAGTATTATCCAACAGCTCCATTTTCCCTTATCTACTGCCATATTGCAGCTCCTTATTCAGCACTTGGCCCTTTTAATGTTTCTTTTTTCAGTGCCTGTAATTTTTTAGTTACCATTCTTTTTGCCATAGGAGATATTCTGTCTACAAACAACACAGCTTCCAAATGATCAAATTCATGCTGCATAACTATTGCAGGAAAACCTTCTAACTCTTCAGTTATTTTTTCTCCTTTTTCATTTAAGTAATCAACTCTTATTTTTGCTACTCTTTCAACTTTTTTATATATTCCAGGAATACTCAAACATCCTTCTTCCCAATCTATTTTCTCTTCTGTCAATGGAGTAATTACAGGATTTACTACTTTTCTAAGTTCTTCCCCTTCTCCAGACCAGTCTAATACCAACATTCTTTTACTAATTCCTACTTGAGGAGCTGCAAGACCCACCCCTTTTTTATCATACATAGTTTCTGTCATATTCTGCAATATTTCTGTTATATTGTCATCTACAGTTTCTACCTCTACAGTTTTTTCCCTAAGTACTGGATCACCATATTTTTTTATTTCGTATATCACTTTTTCTTCTCACCTCTATTGTTAAATTAAATTTATTGGATCTACATCAACAACGATTCTAAAATCATCTGACTTTTTATAATCTGCTAGTTTTTTATTTAACTTTCTTTTAAACAGACTTATATTTTTTTTGCTTCCTTTTATGAAAATATTATATCTAAATCGATCTTTTACTCTGTATACAAGGCTTTTCATTGGACCATACATTTCTACATCTTCATCTTCTATACCTTTAAAAAATTCTTTGACAAATATTTCCAGTTCTTTCTCTTTCTTAGAAGATATTCCTATATTAATAGTTTTAGAAAAAGGTGGGTATTCCAGCAGTTCTCTATTAGAAACTTCTTCAGAATAAAATCCATTATAGTCAGTTTTCTCTATCATCTTGAAAGTATAATTTTCAGGCTGATAAGTCTGTACTACAACCTTTCCCTTTTTATCTCCTCTTCCTGCTCTTCCAGACACCTGTGTTACCAGCTGAAAAGTTTTCTCTCCTGCCCTAAAATCCGGAAAATTTAAGATTGTATCAGCATTTATAACTCCTACCAAAGTTACATTAGGAAAATGCAGTCCCTTTGATATCATTTGTGTCCCTATCATTATATCATATTTTCCACCCAAAAAGTCAAAATACATTTTTTCATAGAAGTCTTTATTTTTAGAACTTTCAGAATCTACCCGTATTACTCTTACATCAAAATATTTTTTTACTTCTTCTTCTACTCTCTCTACACCTTTTCCACTATGAATAAGATTAGTGCTTCCACATTTGCTGCAATGACCTGTATATTTTCTTGTCTGACCGCAATAGTTGCATTTCAGTATTCCCTGACTTGCATAATAACTGCTTTTTATAGAACAATGGGAACATTCCTCTACATGCCCGCAGTCTTTACATTGAATGTAAGTAGAATATCCTTTTCTATTGAGAAGTAATATTATCTGCTCTCCTTTTAAAAGAGTTGTTTTCATCTCCTCTAAAAGTTTTTTACTGAAATACAAGTCCTCTTCCTTTTTCATGTCTATTATTTCTATTTCTGGCAGTACAGAATTATTATATCTTGAATCCATAGTTACTAGTGTATAGATACCTTTTTCAGCATAGTAAGAGCTTTCTATTGATGGAGTAGCTGATCCTAAAATCAGTTTTGCTCCTTCAAGTTCAGCTTTTTTTATAGCTACATATTTGGCATTATACCTTGGATTACTATCCTGTTTATATGTATTTTCATGTTTTTCATCCAGTATGATATATTCCAGATTTTCCACTGGAGCAAAGATAGCTGATCTTACTCCTAAAACTATTTTTTTATTTCCACTATATATATTATACCATTCATCAGCTCTCTCTTTATTAGTAAGTTTACTGTGAAGTATAGCAATATTTTCTCTAAATTCATTTTTAAATCTATTTATCATCTGTGGAGTAAGTGATATTTCAGGAACAAGAAATATACTCCCTTTTCCTTTTTTAAAAGCTTCTTTTATAAGCTCAATATATACCTCTGTCTTACCGGAACCAGTGATTCCTTTTAAAAGATAATATTTATTATCTCCATCTTTTATAATATTTTTAGCTCTTTCCTGTTCATCATTAAGGACTATATTTTTTTCGGATACTTCATCAGATATCTCCTGTAGTTCTCTTTGACTTTCATCTTCTTTTATATTTTTTTTCAAAAACAAAAGTTTTTCTTTAACTAACTTATTTAAAAGTTCTTTAGAAAACTTATCTTCTAAATTTTTCTTTTGAACTTCTTCTTTTCCTCTAAAATATATTATAACATCTTCAAATTTTTTTTCCAAAGTTGAAAAATCAAAATCATAATTTAATTTAACACTGCCCTTTTCATTAAAAAGTACAGTATTTCCAATCATTTCATTTATAACTTCTTTTGTAAATTTTTTATTAAGGGTAGCTTTAGTTACAGTTATTCTTTCTTTGAAAAATTTTACAAACTCTTCTGAATAAATATCCTCTGCTCCCTCTTGAAAAATATTCCTGATATCTGATAAAACATATATTGAGTCATATTTAACTTTCAGATCACTTGGAACAGCTGCATTTATTACCTGTTCATAACTGCTCATATAATAAGTTTTTATCCACCTAAGAAGTTTTATAAAGTTTTCAGACAATTTTATTTCATTTTCCAATCGAAATTTTATAGGAAGAACTTTGAAAGTTATATTTTCAGCTTTATCTTCAGCTATTATCAAACCTGATTTATTTCTGTTTCTAAAGGAAACAACAACTCTATCCCCTATCTCATATTCTTCTCTCTCATCTGAATAAGTATAAAGGGACTGGGTATTGTCTACATATATTTTATAATATCTCATAACTCACTCCTATTTCAACTGTACCTCTATACTAGTCACACCTTCCAAAGAAGTTCCTGCCTTTGGCTTCTGGCTCTCTACCAGACCTTTTCCTTTAATTCTTACATCTATATCTGCATTTTTAAATATATAAATTACATCTTTAGGACTTAGTCCTGTAAGATCAGGCATTTCTACTTTTACTTCTTCATTGTTACGTTTCATACTTTCAAAATTCTTAATCTCTGAGATTTTAGCAATATCCTGAGACAAAATATTTTTATTTTTAGTTATTCTCCTTACAATTTCTCCAAATACCGGAGCAGCAGTTGCTCCTCCATATTTTTCAAATACAGTTTCCCCTTTAGGCTTCATAAACATTACAAGAACAACATATTTAGGTTTATCTGCTGGGAAGAATCCTATAAAAGAAGCAAGATAGTCACTTTTCAGATACCCACCTTTTGTACTTAACTGTGCAGTTCCAGTTTTCCCTCCTACTCTGTATCCTTCTACATCTCCCTTTTTAGCAGTTCCATCTCTTACTACGCTTTCCAATATATCTCTCATTTCCCTTGATACTTCTGGAGATATTACCTGCCTCACTGGTGTAGGAAGATTTCTTCTTATTACAATATTATTGTCATCTGTTATTTTTTCTACTAAATATGGTTTGTATAAAACTCCTCCATTTATAACAGCAGAAAAAGCAGTCGCCAGCTGTATTGGACTCATTACTATCCCCTGTCCAAAAGACATTGTGCTCTTTTTAAGTTTATCCCATCTTCTATAAGGGGTAGTATATGGTTTTATCTCAGCAGGAAAATCAATTCCTGTTCTGTCATATAATCCAAAGTTTCTTAAATATTCTTCATAAGTTTTTTCAGTAAATGTATCTCCAATCAGCACCATTCCAACGTTACTGGATTTTTTTAACACTTCATCAGTTGTCAGTATTCCCTTAGTACTTCTGCTGCTTTCTTTTATTGTATGATTGTATTTTCTTATTGTTCCATCTTTTACATCAAATTTACTTGTTCTTTTTATAAGTCCTTCATTAAGGGCAGAAGCCACTATAATAGGTTTAAAAGTTGATCCTGGCTCAAATTGATCCTGAAAAACTGGATTTCTTAACGCTCTTCTCTTTCTTGTGTAAGCTGCTGTTGCCAATATTTTTCCAGTATTTGGATCCATAATTATTCCATAAGCATCATCTGATTTTGAGGATTCAAATTTTTTCTTTACCTCATCATTAAGTATAAATTGAAGATCATTGTCTATTGTCATATAAACATTTCTTCCATTTAAATTTGTTCTTATTTCATCTTTAGAGGTAGGTATTCTTATTCCTCTATTTCTAGTATATGGATTTTTTCTTTCCACAGTTTTTTCTTTAAGATACTTCTCATACTGTTTTTCTATTCCAAATACACCAGTTTTTACATCTTTTGAAGTTGCAGTATAACCAATAAGTCCTACCAGATCATTATATATGTCTTTCTTGTAGTAAGTTCTTTCTATATTCTTTCTGTAAAACATCTCATTAGTATTTAATTTATATTTTTTTAATATCTCATCAATTTCAGCTTTCTCTATCTCATCAAGATTTTTAGCTATAATCTTATATTTCTTTTTAGTTTTGTATCCCTCATCTAATTCATTTAAAAACTTTTTATTATTTATTTTTATATATGATTTTTTTGCTATTTCTTCAAATGCTTTCAGTATCTCTGGTTTTTCATATACTCTGCTTGGATCTATTATCAAATCATAAATACTTTTATTAAAAGCCAGACTTTTCCCATTAGCATCATATATGCTTCCTCTATTTCCTGAATTTTTATTTATAGTCATAGTCTGATTATTTACTTTTTCTACATACATAGCATTATCAAATATCTGTACCTGTATCAGCCTAAAAAATATTAGCATAAAACAGAATAATATTATATTTGATGAAAGGAGTGCTCTTTTATTAAAAAGATTAGTTGTTTCCATCTCTTCTCTTTTCAGAAAAACATACAAAAAATAGAAAAATAAAAGAACTGTAAAACAAGTGAGCATATACATTTTATAGTAAATAGTTACTCCTACCCCAATAAGATTCAAAAATAGAATAAGAGCCTTTAATTTTCTAAGCACATTTTTCCTCCTGCATATTATCTTTACCTTACAATTATATCAAAAATTTCGAAATCTTGTTATATAATTTTATATTTTCTTTCTTCCATTCTATTAAATTTTTTTATACTTTATCTGTTTAATAGAAAAACGAGAATAACTTGCCAGATAAAATTCAATCTAACTTTTTTAGTTATTCTCGTTTTTATGAATATTAATTAAAATATTTTTTTCTTTCATCCAGCAGATACACTTTATCAGGAGTTATCTCTGTAAATGGTGTATATATTATCCAGTCTGTAAGTTCTGACTTATTGATTGTCATTTTATCTTCTTCATTAAGGTTTGCTATATAATATGGCTGATTAATAAGAGTTCCCCTTATATTATCTCCATCTATTCCCTCTATGTGAAACCATAGGTGCTCTAAATTAGCATCTCCCTCTCTTCTGTACTGCTCATCTACCAATATTCCAAATTTTATCAATCCATTATTTTCTGGATTAGTAACAGCATCAGCAAAGTATTCCCATCTTTCTAGTGCTAATCCTTTCATTCTTGCTGTTTCTTCATCAGAAATGAAATATACTGGATTGTTCTGCATAGTCTCATTTGCTGCTGATATATGTGTATATTTTCCCTTTTTGTAATCATCCTCTGTCAAGTAAACATATATTACAGCTGTTTCTCCATGTTCCTCATCTCTTCCAGCACTTCCACCCAGACTTTCTGGAGGATAGCTGTCTAATACCTCTTCTAAAGCTACCCATGTCCCTACTATCCCCTCTCCTATATAGAAAGGCTCTTTCTCTTCTTCAAGATATCTGTTAGTAACTATATTCTTTGCAATCATTTGAATTACTGTTCCATGTTCCTGATAACTTTCAGTATCTGATCCCATTATTTCAAGCTCCAATGAACCACATCTTCTAAGTCCATGAGTATGAAGCCATACACTTCCATCTTCATCATTTATAGCTTGAATAGTATAAATATATTCAGGTGCTGGTTGAATATAGCTCTCTGCTGCCATTGCTGCCCATCTGCCAGATAATAATTTTTGTGAAGAAAAATCCATTATTCCTAAAAGATTTGGCATCATAGCTGATATTAATTTTAATTGAAGATGATAAGAATCAATATTTGATTCTCCAAATTCCATAATAGTTGTTATTCCAAGTTTACTTTCCATTATTTTATTATAATCTGTTTCATTGATCTGATGTGCCACTGTAAAAAGTTCTGGTACTTCAAATTCTTCTATTAATATTTGGACAATATACTGTTCATCTTTATAGTCCACTCTCAAAAATTTTTCTGTATCATTTTTTAAAACTTTTACTCTGAATTCTCTATTTTCTTCCAGTCTCTTAATTAAATCATCATATGTTCCTATATCTTCTGGTGAATTTGGTATTCCCATTATATATGACAATTCTTTTTCAATAATTCCCTTAGCAGCCATCAAATCCCTCCTGTATACTAAAATTAATCTTCCAAAATTTAACTCTGTTGAGATATTATACCATTTTTATAATATCTAAAACAAATTTAAAAATTTTTATTCTTCATCATCCTCATCTTCATCACTTTCTTCTAATTCACTAGGTTCTATAAAGCTTATTGTAAGAGAACATATTTTTCCATTTTTATCATATCCCCAATAGCAAGGATATACTCCATCTCCCCATCCACTAGCAAATATGACAACATTTTTATCTGTTTCAGGAATAGTCCAATTTAAAAAGTCTCCACAATCTCTTTGATAATCTGGATATTTTTTGTAACTCTCCTCTAACAAAGAAGCAAAATAATCATCATATATATTATCAAAATCTGAATCTTCTTCCATTTTCTTTGTAAATTCTGCTGTTAATTTTGCTGCTTCTGTATCTGCAAAGCACCCCATTCCAGCATCTACAAAAAATCCAAAAAATTCTTTATTTTCTCTGCTTAACTCTGAAATATCATCATTTTTCTGAAGAGCTAATTGATAATACTCAGCTTTCTCATTAGACACATTAAGCCTTGCTCCCATATATCTGATTCCCCACTCTTCATCATCTAGTACTGCTAAAGTTACAGGATATTTTCCAGTAGGAATCTCTTTCACAAAAGCTTCTCCTTCACCATTTACTAAACTTACTAGAGGATCACAGCATATTATTTTTCCAGATGTTACATTTAATTCTCCTATGTTCATTACCTTAAATTTTTCACTTTCAAATACTTCATCTAAGTTATAATATGGTTTCAATATTTCTTTCATCTTTCCTCCTACACACTTACTTTCTCTTTCTTCTTTTCAAACAGCATCATTCCTAATCCTATTGTTCCAACTACACAAAAAAATATGAAAACAGGAGTTACTTCATGTAATATCAAAAAACCAGAAAATCCAGTCAACAGTGTTCCATCCCACATCACTCTATATGTAGGATAAACTATAGACAGTATCCAAAATACTGCTATAGCTACCACCCCAACTGAAAACATTGTAAATCCAACTTTAAACATAAAACTAGTATGATGTGCCAATACATCTTTTTCCTTTTCTTTCCTCAATATATCAATACATTTTTCTTCTGCTACATCTTTTAATAAATAGTCAGTTGTTACTTCAAAAATATTACTTAACTGTATTATTTTATCTATCTCTGGAAGTGACTGTCCTGATTCCCATTTAGAAACTGACTGCCTTGAAACTCCCAGTAGCTGTGCTAGCTTCTCCTGTGACATTCCATTCTGCTTCCTCAATTGTTGTATTTTTACAAACAGTTTCATAATTTTGTCCCCCTTACATATGTGTTTTATATATTTCTATTTTACCACAACTGTAAGTTGCACTCAACCAAGTGTATTTTATTTTCTGTCAATCAATGGTTGCAATATAAAAAATCCAGAAGATTTTTAGGTCTTTCTGGATTTAATTTTATTTTATATTATTTATTTTCCTTGTTTATAATAAAATATTCCTTCTCTAAAATCTTTATTAAATATAAATATGACTAAAGTTATAATTGATATTATACTTGATATTAATACAGCTTTCTTTAACCAATCTATCCATGTATATATTTCTATTATTGGAATATAATTTAATAAAAATTTGCTTAGTGTTAATGAAAATATAATTAATAAAAGATAGTTTCCATAAACTTTAATATATTCTTTATAATCTTTATTAAAACATCTTTTAAAAACTAACAGAGGTTTTGCTATACAAATTATTAAAATATTTGATAATATTGTTCCAATTATTACTCCATTTAATCCCAAATAAAAAACTAAAATTAAAGATGAGACAAAATTTATTGTAGCTTCTGCTATTGGTAAATGAATATCATCAAAAAATCCACTTCCATCTTTAAATATATCTGTAACACCCCTAAAACATCTTATAAAAAGATTAATACAAATCAATAATGCTGTAATATCTGAGAAAATATAATTTTTCCCAAGCCATAAACCTACAAATCCATTTATTAAATAATAGGTACAACAACTAAAAATTATACTTATTAATAAAAATAATATATTAAATTTTCTCCAATAATTATAAATTTCCTCTTTAGTATGAATTGCTATATATTTTCCAATCATTGGTCTCAATACATTTAAAAATATTCCTAAAATAGTTAAAATCATCTGTTCTATCATTTGATAACTTGCATATATTCCTACTATTTCTAATGATATAAATTTTGATATTAATATTAAATCAGTATTAAAAACTGCTAATCCTGCTATTTTATGCCAAAACAGATTTTTAATATCATTTTTTATTCCCTCATATTTTTCTTTTGTCTTTGTTATGTAAGAATATTTTTCTCTATAATGTTTTTTGAAAAATATCCATTGAATCAAATTATCAAGAATTAATAATAAGATATAAATAAAAAATGAATGAAATTTTATTATACAAATAATCTGAAAACTTTTAAAACAGATTACACTGACACTTTGAATTGTTCTTACATATAAAAATTCCTGATTGGCTGTAAATAAAATTACATATTTGACAAATAAATAAGTCAACACAGTATTAAACACATACAAAATCCAATAAAAATATATTCTGTTAGAAAATTTAGAGATTTCTATAAAAAAAGGAATAACAGGAAGGCACAAAATTCCCAGTCCAAATAATAAAATTCCTATTTTATTATAAATACTTTCAATAGTATTTACAATTATGCTAATCTGTTGATAATTTTTTTTCTTTTCAGCCAGTGGTTTATACAATGCAAAAGCTGAAGCTGATCCTAGCCCTAATTCAATGATATTCAAATATGCCAATAATTGAGAAAACAATTTCATCATACCTAAACTATCTATTCCCATATATCTGACAAAATATCTATTTTGTATAAACCCAAGCATATTAATTGTAATTATAAAAATAAAATTTAATACTATTTCTTTTTTCACTTCTTTCTTCCTTTATTTTTAATAAGTAAAATTTATATATAAGTACAGTTTTATTTGTTATATATATTTGAATTTTAAAACTAATTTTATTTTTATATACGAATCTCTATTCTAAATTACGTATCAGTAATTTTATTTTTCTATGTGAACTAAATATAGTACTGATACACCTTATTGTAAATAGAAATGGGAATATTTTAATAATATAAATAAAAAATATTTCTTTTTTATCTAAAAATTTTTTAAATTTTTTAAATTTTTTATCTTGTAATATTTCTATAAAATTTTTACATCCTTCTAAATACAGTTCATTCTCCCTTTCAAAAGGATATGTATAAAAATTAGATACTTTTTTTAAAAAAATAAAATAAAGCAAACTGATATCTAATTTTTTTTCCTGAAAAAAATTTTTTAAATTTTCATATATTCTAAAAAGTTCTGCTCTTTTACTTCCTTTTAATGTTGAAGTTATACTTTTATCATTATATCTATAATGATAAAAATATTCATTTAAATATCCTATTTTTTGAGAAAAATAGATTAATTTAGGAGTTGTGGCTAAGTCTTCTCCTAAATTTATCCCAACAGGATGAAGAATATGATTATTTTTATATATTGTAGATTTTATTAATTTATTACATACTGATGGAATCTCTTTTTCTGCTAAAAATAAATTAAAATATTCTATTGATGTAAAAAATTTTTTATTTATTTCAAATAAAACTTGTATTTTTATACTTTCTTTAAAAAATTCTCTGTAATAGTTAAAAGAAACAATATCTAAATTATTCTTTTCTGCATACCCATATAATTTTGCTAAACTTTCTTCTTCTATCCAATCATCTGAATCAACATGTAAAATGTATTTTCCAATACTTTTTCTTATACCATCATTCCTTGCAGCTGATAAACCTTCATTTTTTTTATTTATTAAAATAATTCTTGAATCTTTTTTCATATATTCTTGTATTATTTTTAAGCTACTATCTGTTGAACCATCATTTATACAAATAATTTCAGTTTCTTTAAGAGACTGATTTATAATTGAATCTAAACATTGTTTTAAATATTTTTCTACATTATAAATTGGAATAATAACACTTATTTTTTTTTCTATCATTCAATATAACTCCTCAAATTTATCATATAAATAAAAATTGAAATAAAGAATACTTATATATGTCTTTATAATCAAATAACAAACTAATAAAATGATATTTAAAATCATATAAATATATTAATGTATCATATACTATAGTTCCAAAAATAAAGGTATTAAAAAATTTCATTTTTTTCTTTTCAGTACTAATAAAATATAAAATTAATAAAATTAACTAGAAAAGAAAATCTTTCAAAGATAATTAAATATCTTTGAAAAAAAATATTAAAATGGTTATGATATAAATAATATTTTTCTGCAATACAATAAAAAATAATTATATAAAAATCCTATTAAGTTTAGGCTTTTAAAAACATTAACTGTATATTTAGAGCTATCCCTGTCTAAATACGTATTAGGATAAAATAAACTTTTCCAACCATACTATTAAAATTATTAATTAGTTCTATTAAGTATCTGTCTAACTTAACAAAATCAAAGAAAAAAATAAAATTAACCATGGTAAATATATATTAAAATTTAATTTTGGGATAAATAATGTTAAAATATATATAATAAACACTATTAGCATTGTATTATGAATTAATATACTAAATAAAATATAGATT
>ENA-OWPJ01001141-OWPJ01001141.1-human-gut-metagenome-genome-assembly--contig:-NODE-1141-length-12842-cov-3.19105_pt1 | contig 12842 bp, 17 predicted proteins | sample MGYA00248264_ERZ651846 | MGnify/ENA primary metagenome ERZ651846 (study PRJEB26924, sample SAMEA4378271) | human gut metagenome | biome: human gut; feature: human-associated habitat; material: faeces...
GGAATTGAAAAGATTTTTAGCGGCATCGTTGGCGGATTTGCGAATATATTCAAAGTTCCAATAAACGCAATCATAGATGGAATTAACTGGTTTATTGGAGGTATAAACTCTATCCATTTGCCAAACTGGAAGATATTAGGAGAATATGCAGGAATAGGATTTAACATAGGAAAGATACCAAGGCTAAAAGTTGGAATGGACTTTGTACCTAGTGATTATTTCCCGGCATTTTTGGATTACGGGGAAGCCGTATTGACGAAAGAACAAAACGCTAAATTGAGAGCGCTAGGCGGCATAGAAGCATTAGAAAATGGAAATTTCAAGGGTCTAAATCCGGAAATCAAAAAGCAATACAATATTTCCGAAAACCGTGAAACGATTGTAGAAAACAAAATTTATCTTGATGGAAAAGTGATTGCAAAATTAACAGAGAGATATATTACAAAAGGTCAAAAATCAAGAAATCTTGTAAGGGGTGTGTGATAATGTACGATGTTATGATAAATGATATGAGCTGTTATAAATTAGGTATATATACAGCGGAAAGACCATCATTTCCGGCACCTCTAAAAAAATACAAAGAATACGAAATACCGGGAAAAGACGGAAAGCTTTATCAAGATTTAGAAGTTTATGAAGACATTGAAGTGACCATTAAATTTAATTATTTAACAAATAAAGACAAATGGCACGAGATTTTTAGAAAATGCAAAAAATTATTTTTATCAGCTAAGACCTTACAATTGAGCGATGATGTAGAATATTACCACAAAATAAAAAAAGTAGAAGTCGGAACAAATGAAAGAAATCTATTTAAAATAGGAAGATTTGAAGTAGTATTTACATTAGACCCATACTTTTACAGAATTGATGGAAGAAAAGAACATGAAATATCAAGAATCAGATACAACCAATTCGAAATTGCTAAACCCATATACAAAATAAAAGGAGAGGGCATTTGTTATCTCAAAGTGAATGGTACGAATGTAAAATGCAACGTAGGGCAGAATTTAACGATAGATACAGACTTAAGACTTTGTTATAAAGATGATAAGACATTAAAAAACACATCTATTGATGCGGATTACGATGATTTGATTTTAAAACAAGGAAGTAACGATATATCAATAACGAGTGGATACGATTTAAAAATAATACCTAATTGGAGGTGCATATAATGATACAGATCTATAAAGCCAGTAACACAAATTATGATTACAATGGGGATGCAACATTGAATCCAACATCATGTATATTAAACATGAAATTAAATGATATTTGGGAACTGCAAATGAAGCATCCAATTGATGATAAATTACCACTCATCACAGAAAATGCGGTCATATCAGCACCAACACCGTTAGGAAAAAAACAATTATTTAGGATATATGATTTTGATAAAACAGATGATGAGATCATTTGTACTGCATATCCTATATTTCTAGATTCTAGAAATGATTGTTTTTTATTTGATGTAAGACCAACAAATAAAAAGGCAAAGGATGCACTTGATTTGATGTTAGCATCAAACAATAAATATAGTGCTACATCTAATATAAGCAAAGCATCAACAAGTTATTTCGTACGTAAGAATTTTATGGAAGCGTTATGTGGTGACGATAAAAATAGCTTTATAAATCGCTGGGGTGGAGAATTTGCCTTTAATAATTATCAGATCATCGTCAATGAACGATTAGGTGCAGATAATGGATTACGTGTAGAATTTGGATTTAATCTTAATGGAATCAGTGAAAAAGTTGATATGAGTAACGTTATTACCAGGATAGTACCAAAGGCATATAATGGGTATATCTTACCAAATGAAGAAACGGTGGACAGTCCCAATATAAATAAATATCCTATCGTATATATCAAAGAAATTGAATACCAGGATGTCAGATTAAAGGAAGATGCTACAGAAGGAGATGCCGAAAAAGGCATCATCGTTTGTGATACATTAGAAATCCTTTATCAAGAATTGCGAAAAAAAGCAAAAGAGGAGTATGAAAAAGGTGTTGATTTACCATCAATAACATACGATGTGGATATGATAGATCTATCTAAAACAGACGTGTACAAGGATTATCAAGGACTAACAAAAGTAAATCTAGGAGATACCGCGCACATCAAACATAAACGCCTTGATATTACAACAACAGCAAGAATCATAGAACTAGAATACGATTGTACGACGGAAGAAATAAGTAATCTTGTATTAGGTGATTTTGAAGAGAATTATTTTAATGACAAGGCAAGTATAATCAACAGTGCATCTAAAGTGATAGATATATCAAATAACACTTTAATGGCAGAAAAGATCAGTGGTATCATAAACATGCTAAATACATCAATGAGAGCACAAAAGGATATAGCTCAAAGACAAGATGTAAGATCGATATTGTTCGAGGATTTAAACAAGGACAGTCAAACATATGGAGCACTATGTATTGGTACTCAAGGCATACAGATTGCGAGGAAAAGAAACGAAACAGACACAGACTGGCAGTGGGGAACAGCTATAAATTTTGAAAGTATTATTGCGGACTATATCATAACCGGAATCATATCGGACAAATTAGGAAAATTTTATCTAAATCTAGATACCGGAGAATTAAGAATGAAAGATGGGACATTTATAGGAAAAATAAAAGGTGGAACCATTGAAATAGGAAATAATTTTTCCGTAGATGAAAATGGGAATGCAAAGATGAATGATGGCGTATTTACAGGTAAAATAATGGGAGGCACTATTAGAATAGGTAACAACTTTTCAGTAGACGAAAACGGAAATGCCATTGCAAAAAATATAAATGTTGAATCCGGAGTATTTAAAGGAAATATAGAAACCACAGAAAATGCCAAAATAGGAAAAAATTTATATATCGGAGAACAAAGTGAATATGGTAAGACCATTTATTTCAACAAAGATGCATACATTATGGCATACATGTTATCAAGTGCATACCCATTCATGAATATAACGATAAATGGAATATCATTTACGATTGATAATGACGGCATACGTTATTCAAATAACGGAAAAACATTTTATATAAATGCAAGCGGGACATCAAGATTTGACTCTTTGGATTTATCCGGGAATATATCAATTGATGGTAATACAACAGCAAAACATATAAGTTGCGATAGTTTATATTGTGAAGGATCCAAAAAAAGAGTAGTGCAAACAGAACATTATGGCATGCGCGGACTGAATGCAGTAGAATCGGCAGAGTGTTTATTTACCGATAGTGGGAAAGCAACAATGAACGCCGCAGGAACTTGCAGAATTGATTTAGATAAGATATGGCTAGAAACGGTATCGACAGAAAAGCCATATTATGTATTTTTAAGTGCATGCAGTATAGGAAATGTGTATTGTGCAAAAAAAGAGAAAGATTATTTTATCGTAAAAGGTACACCTAATATGGAGTTTAACTATATGGTACAGGCAAAGCAAAAAGGATATGAAAATGAACGATTGATGTTGCATAGAAAGGATGTTAAAAATGGAACAATTGATATTGACACAGAAAGGACTTGACCTAATACCAAACAAGACACAAATATCATGTGAAGGTTCTGGCAACATACCTGTAAAAATCATTTTAGATCAAGATTACGAAAAATTTAACGTAATACCAAATGTTGAATGGTTTAGCAAAGATTGTATTATGGCATCCATTAGACCTTTTGCAAATAATACATTTACGATACCGCCGGATGCATTTGCAAACAGTGGAAATATAAGTATATCGTTAGGTCTTAATGACGGAAACCAAACAATAAAAACACGCAACTGTGTATTTTTTATTGAAGAATCCGCAAATGGAAATGTGATATTACCAAGTAAAGAAGTATGGCAGGATCTTGTTACAAGTTTTGTAAAACAGTACATGGATACATCATTTAAAGAACCTGCATCACAATTGATTGAAAAACAAAAACAGCAGGTGGATTTTATCGAAAATGCGCTAGCAACAGGAGCGTTTAACGGACCAGCAGGAGCACAAGGACCACAAGGACAAAAAGGCGCAACAGGACCACAAGGACCACAAGGTGCAAAAGGCGATAAAGGTGATAAAGGCGATGTAGGGATACAAGGACCAGCAGGAAAAAATGGAGAACAAGGACCAATAGGAGCAACCGGCGCAACCGGACCACAAGGTCCACAAGGCATACAAGGACCAAAGGGTGACAAAGGCGATAAAGGTGATACCGGCGCAACCGGTGCATCTGGTTCAGTAGTGACAACATCAGGACAGTTTGCATTTAAAGTATCAAATGGTCACTTGTATATGATTTACAGCGATACAAACAATCCGCCAGATTTTAAAATAATTGACGGACATTTACATATGACAGTTGAATAGTAGAGGTGGTGGAGAATGCTACAAATATCATATGAAAAATACGAAAGTGATAAAACTATGAACGGTCTTTATCAATGGGATTATGGGCAAATAATAAAGATAAATGGTATTGATGCAAACGAAGTACATTTTCAAAAAAATGGAAAATCAGTTGTATGTAAAGTTAACAAAATTGGAAATGGATTTATTGTAAAAATACCGGATGTATTGTTGAGAGATAGTAATATGTTGATTGCTTATATGTACGAAGTAAACCAAGATTATGGGAAAACTTTAAAAATCTTAAGAATACCGATCATAAAAAGAGCAAGACCGGAAGATTACGGAGGAGATGAAGAAGGATATAGCATATTTAAAGTGTTGTCAGAACAAATAAAAAATAAATCTGATGACTTGTCTTTAAGCGATGGATATTTGCAATTGATGAGCGATGGTGTACCAATAGGCAAAAGAATAAGATTACAATTAGCGGTAAAAGAAATAGAATTACGAAATAACGGAATAGCAATACAATGGAGGTATACAGATAGTAATGAGTGGATAGATTTGATAAAAATAGAAGATTTACAAGGGCCACCGGGAAAAACACCATTAATGGAGATGAGAAATGGTCATCTTTATGCCATATATGATTAAAAGGGAGGCGATAATACATGGCAACAGAATATGATTTAGGTAATGTAATTGGTCCACAAGGTCCAAAGGGTGACAAAGGAGATAAAGGTGATACCGGCGCGACCGGCGCCACCGGAGCAAAAGGAGCGACCGGAGCAACTGGAGTTTCTATGCGGCTTCTTGGCGTATGGGCAGCATCAAAAGCATATGTCAATAATACAAGTTATATTGATATCGTGACTTATGGCGGAAATACATATGGATGTATTAAAAGTCACACGTCAAGTACCAGCATATTGCCCACAAATACCACCTATTGGCAATTGCTAGCGCAAAAAGGTGATAAAGGTGATACCGGCGCAAAAGGCGCAACAGGTGCAACAGGACCACAAGGAGAAACAGGACCAACAGGACCAAAAGGAGCGACTGGAGCGACAGGACCACAAGGTGCAAAAGGTGATGCATTTAGTATTGCTAAAACATATGCATCTATTTCCGCGATGAATGCCGGATATGCATCAGACGGTGTAAAAATTGGGCAATTTGTCATGATAGACACCGGGAATGTAGAGGATGCAGATAACGCTAAATTATATGTAAAAGGAGCAACGGCATATACATTTATCACAGATCTAAGTGGAGCAAAGGGTATGACTGGACCACAAGGACCACGAGGAGCGACTGGAGCCACCGGACCCCAAGGATTAAAAGGCGATACCGGCGCCACCGGCGCAAAAGGAGCTGATGGGAAAACACCAACATTTAAAATACAAAATGGGCATTTGATTGCTGTGTTTAGTTAAAAAAAGGAGGGATAAAATGCCAGAATTTGATCTTGGGCAAGTGGTAGGACCACAAGGACCAACCGGCGCAACAGGTCCAAAAGGAGCGACCGGAGCACAAGGACCAAAAGGAGCGACCGGGGCAACCGGACCACAAGGCGCAAAAGGAGCGACAGGAGTTTCTATGCGACTTCTTGGAGCATGGGCGGCATCAAAAGCATATGTCAATAATGCAAGTTATATTGATATCGTAACTTATGGCGGAAATACATATGGATGCATCAAAAGTCACACGTCAAGCACAAGCATAATACCAACAAACACCACCTATTGGCAATTACTAGCGCAAAAAGGAGCAACTGGAGCAACTGGAGCAAAAGGAGCGACTGGGGCAACAGGACCACAAGGACCCCAAGGAGTTGCAGGACCAACAGGACCACAAGGTAAAACCGGAGCAACAGGACCACAAGGTGCAACAGGTCCAAGTGCATTTAAATTAGACAGCACTATACAAAATACAGTAACAGCAAAAACAGCAAGAAACGCATCAGCAACAAAAGTAAAAGTGCAGTTGCAAGATGCAACAGGCAGGGCGCTGATGCTGGAAACCACAGCAGATAAAGTATACGTCAATGATACAGTTACATTAGATGCAGTAATAAAAGGATCAACATTTAAAATTGCAAATAATGCTGATTATTTCGAATTTGGATCATTTGCAGAATGGGTGGCGGCGAATAAGCCATCAATGTAAAAATAGGAGGAAATACAAATATGTTGAGTAACTACAAAAAGTTCGGGGGGGGGGTCGTTATATACGACTTACCAACCCACTATACAAACGACAGAAAGGAGGATGCTATCAGATAGAGGTAGCATCCTCTGTCAATGTTGCAGAGAGGCAGGTGGCAGCTTACTAAATAGCGTGTCACGTGATGTTTATGAGCGTTAAATTATTAAAAGTTCCAGTACCGGAAGAACTACCGTTTGAATTGTATACATCAAAACGCAAACTAAATTATACAACGGCATACACTTACAGCAAGTTTTACAAGATAGGTAATCTTATATCGTTTGTGATAATGTGGAAAGGTGTAATCAACGAAGCTGGAGAAATGTCATACATCAATGTACCTAAGATCAAAAGCAATCCACCAGCAGTTAACACATCCATAAATGTATCTGAATTTACAGGTTGTATAGATTGGGGAGTGGCTAATGTATTTGGTCAAATAACAAGTGATGGTGGATTAGGCATTTATACAAATGAAGGTGCAGCAATAGGAAACTGGAAGAAAAACAATGGCACAGAACAGTATCTGAAATTAAGCGGTACATATATATGTAAATAAACATCACAGCTATTTAAAGCGAAACTATGAGCTTAAAAGTCTACAAAGCAAATTGCCTTGATAGTTGTCTAAGATTTGGGGATATGCAAATTTTGCATTTACAAGGTACATTATCCAATGGAGATGCTAGACAGGTAAAATTTCCATACATATTTTCGGATGCTACGTATTCCCTTATTGTTGAGGGTAATTATGGTAGTACGGTTGATGTAAATAATAAATACAAAGATTGTTGCTATCTAAACATCAAAGGCAAGGATGGATACAATACAGGAAAATACGAAATTATCGCAATAGGCAAATTTAAATAGATTTTATCTGCAACAGATAGCTAAAAAGCTATGTTAAATCAATTAACTATAAAAACGTGGGGGGGGGGGTACAATATTGTACCTTTACCAACCAAATCAAAACGGAGAGGGGGCAAGGATGTAAGTTCTTGCCTTCAATCGATGAAGGGTGGTGTCAGCTATTTAGATAGTGTGACACGTGATGATCATGAGTGTTAAGTTACAAAAACATGTAGATACCGGATGGGAAAGTCTAAACGAGGATGGAACAATCATAGGCAGGATTTTAAATGGAATGGCAACGATAAGGGTATGGAAATTTAATCTTACAATTAATGTTGCTAAGGATCCTTATCAAATCTTGCTATTACCGAATAAATACATACCTACAAGATCAGTGCCATTTTTGTTGACCAGAGAGTTAGCTAGTCCGGAAACAGTATCAGGACTTGTGCTAATTGACACACCAGCACGTATTAGAGTGTATAGCAATAATACAGGTAAATTTGTTTTGTATGGTAGTGTAACTTATCCTGTATGATTATCACAGCTATCTGATAGCGTAAGCTATGTCAGTTAAATTAATGAAAAAGATGGATAGAGTGCTAATCTGGGAAGGCGAAGCCACAGAAACATATGTAATTAATTATCCAACAGTAGATTTATCAAAATTCCAATATATCATGGTAAAAGGAAATCAAACAGAATTAATGCTATTACCTATTGTAGGAGCAGGTAAGTATAACGGAAGTATGGTTGCTTTTGCCGCATCAAATATGTACGTTAAGGCTTTACAGATATCTATTACAAATGACCATGCATATATAGAATATGCTAAGGAAAAAATAATTGGAGGAAGTACAATTACATCTGGATTTAGTACTTTTAAAATTTTTAAGATTTTCGGCATTTATTGACACCACAAGAACTAATCCGTTTTAAATGAGTGTAAAGTTATTAAAGCAAAGTGCAGTAAGCAATCCAAACTTGCTGATTAATGGAGATTTTCAGGTGTGGCAAAGAGGAACATCTTTTAATATTACGAACAATAGTAAATTTAATTATTGTGCGGATAGATGGCGTGTATACAATGGATTTACAGCATCAAAATCAAGCAACGGTGGTATTACGGTTAAAGGTGCTAATGTATTACAACAGGTATTAGAAAACAAATTAGAAAGTGGAAAAAAATATACAATAAGTGCAAGAATTGACGGAACGATTAGAATAATGACGTTCACTGCTGGGACAACATCGAGTGACACGTATTTTTCCTATGATGCTACATCTAACGCAGTGGGCGTATATCTGAGTAGTTCCGCTAACAGAAGTATAAATTGGGTAAAACTAGAGCTTGGAAGTTTAGCAACAACATTTGTTTCTAAATCATATGTAGAAGAATTGACTTTGTGCGAAAGATATTATCAAAAGTATAGTTACATGATGGTTAGGAATCTTACAAGTACACCAGGTGTACTGTATGGTGGATTTCCTTTGAGAGCAAGAATGAGAATAAAACCAAATTATTATTCTGTTTTGAAAACTTCACAAGGTACAAATATTTCAAGTGATTTAGCAGATTATTATCTAAACGACAACGCAGTCAATTACATACAAATGAAAACAAATAAGTTAGATTGTATGGCAATCGAAACATTAAATTTAGATGCCGAAATATATTAGGAGGTGGTCTTTAATATCTCGTTTTAAGGGTGTACGTCAACACCCTTTTATTTATGCTTGGGAAGCAAAAAAACTCAGCCAGAAAGAGGAATGAAATGAAAAAGTATAATTGGAAGAATTGGACAAAAGCAGCAGGTATGAGAGCAGTTAAAACGATGGCTCAAACTGCCGTAGGATTGATTGGCACATCGGTTGTGGTTACTGATGTAAGCTGGCAGATTGTATTATCGGCATCCGTACTAGCTGGTATTACGTCTTTATTGACATCAGTTGCTGGTTTACCGGAGTTAGATGTACAGGAGTAACACATGGAGTTGTTACAATTCGTCAAAAACTATTGGGCGATTTTAGGCGCAATAGTATCACTTTTATCTTATCTCACCGTACAGATCATGGCATTGCGCAATGGTATAAAGGCGTTATTACACGACAGAATCATCCAGAAATGTGAATATCACATAAAAAATAATCACATCAATGCAGACGATTTGGAAGAACTAGAATATTTAAACAAACCATATAAAGCGTTAGGCGGAAATGGAACGGTAGAAGTAATGTTAAAAACAGTACACAAATTACCCAAACGGTAGGAGGAAAAATATTATGAAAATTTTATTAATCGCAGGACATGGCGCCGGGGATCCAGGCGCATCAGGATGTGGATACCAAGAGGCTAAATTGACACGTGATTTAGTCAATATAATTGCGCCAAAATTAAGAGTATATGCGACAGTTGATGTTTATGATCAAACTCGTAATGCTTATTACGATTGCCAAAATGGCACATTTAAAATTGGTAATTATGATTATGTGTTAGAGGTACACTTTAATGCATTTAACGGCAGTGCTTACGGTACAGAAATTTATGTGACAGACCGAGAAAAAGGTACGACTGTAGAACAAGCAATCATGCGTAATCTGAGTAAGTATTTTAGTGTTAGAGGTGTAAAGGTCACAAACTTTTTAGTTATCAATACAGTTAAAGACAAAGGCATCAGTGCGGCATTGCTGGAAACTTGTTTTATCGACAATCAAAAAGATATGAACAAATATCAGCAAAATAAAAATGCTATTGCTGATAGCATTGTTAAAGGAATCGTTGATGAATTTGGACTAAAAAAAGGAAGTAAACCAACTCCTAAGCCAACACCAAAACGTCACGAGGATCCTAATGGTGTATTATATCCAGGCGATAAAGTTTGCTTTAATACTGTATTTACAGTTGATTATTTAGACGTACCAAATAATAGAGTTTGTAGTAAAAAGATGATTGGTGGCAAGCCTACCGCAAGTTATCATTGGGTGGATGCTGGACCATGCACCGAAGTTAACAACAAAGGCTCTAAAGCCGGCGATCAAGTACTATATGTTGGCGATAAATTTAGAGTTGATGGTGATTACAAGGTATTGGCTATTGATATCCCAACAGAGGCAACTCAATTAAAAATTGGTAAAACAACAGTATGGGTTAAATCAGCTTATCTAAGTAAAGTAACATATAAATAGTAAAATCCCCACTTCCTTTTATTTGGAGGTGGGGATTTTTTTATTTATCATCATAATAAGATATCCAATCACTAGGCTGGCAGTTTAATACTCTACATATTCTATCAATGACATCAATCGGTAAATGTTTACACTTATTGGTATATATAGCGGAAATGGTTGGTTGACGTATACCTGTTTTAGCAACTAATTCCATTTGCGATATACCTTTTAATTTTGCGACATCTTTTAAACTTAATTTAATCATGTTATCACCTCATAAATATTATAATACGTATAACGTAGTATGTAAATAAAAAAATACGATTTTCGTTGTAATATATATTGACATACAACGAAAATCGTAGTATAATATATATGTAATCGAGGTAGGGATGACCGGTAAGGAGTTGATAAAAATAGACGGATTGCAGAAAGTGTTTATTTAAAATTAATGATGTGGTATGATTAGTAAAAGAAAATCTAAAAAATTAAAAACAGGAGGAAAAATCATGGAAAAATTAGAAAAACAAGTAAATGAATTATTGTCAACACCGACAGAAGAAAATCTAAAAAACTTTATTAACGAATATGACGGGCAGGTATTTGCATTACGTGATTATAAACAAATTGCTCAAGAATTTGTTGATGAATATAGCAATTTAAAGTCAATGCTGTATGCCAATGATCCGAAAGAAATGCTAGAAATATTCTTTGATTCAGATTTTAGATATGACGAAAAGATGCTAGTTATGTACGGAAGCGATGAAGATGGATTGAATATTTATGAATCAGCAAGATATTATTGGTTTGTGCAATGGAAAGATGGAGCTGTTTTAAATGATGTATATGTATTAAAGTAGACAAACAAAAAAAGAAACTAATCAAGTTTCTTTTTTTAAATTAAATGTCTTGATCCATAAAATCAATGATATTTTTATCAGCACCGTGAAACCAATGCGCGTAAGTTTCGTGCAGTTTTTGCACCGTGTCACCTAAGCGTTTAGCAATGTCAAAATCAGTAAACATATCTGATTTGTTGTTTATCAAATAAGAGGCATGACTATGTCTTAAATCATGGATCCTAATTTTTGGTATCTGATCAGATTCATTAATCGGTGTGCCATCATCATTTGTATTTGCTTTTGTTATACCATCGTTAAAATGTCGGCGTACATTTTCCGGTGCCAAAGGTCGCGTAAAACCAAAAACATACCTCGTCAGATCAAACCCGTAAATATTTTTTTGAATATTTTTCCATTCGACCATGATATTTTTAAGCTTAGAAGGCATCGTGATAATTCTAATACTATTTCCTGTCTTTGGGGGTGTAATTAGCCAAGGATTATTTGCAACTTTAAAAGTAACAGTTTTTCTTATGTTAACAGTAGAATTATTTAAGTCAATATCATTCCACTGTAGCGCTAACGCTTCGCCTTTACGGCATCCCATATAATAGAGAAAGCTGAACAGGGTATAATACATTTTATCATCAACTCTGGAAATGAATTTTTGGAATTGATATGGTTCCCAGAAATTCATTTCTTTTTTTAATTCGTTTTTCCGGGTATCTCTGTATACTTTTTTTAGCGGATTATTTATGATTTTGTTTTTATCGATGCCATAGTTCAAGGCTTTGTTTATACAGTAATAAATTTTTTCTACATATCTTTTAGAATATTTTTTATCTAGGTCATTTATATATGACTGTAAAATAGTGGCATTTAATTTTGATAATTTAATATGCCCAATAGAAGCTTTTATTTTGGCATAAACTTGTTTGTTGCTTTGATATGATGATGCCTTGTTTTGTGTAATGTAATGATCTAAAAAATCATCAATTAAATTAGACATCGTATAATTGCTAGTTGGTATCTTGTGGCTTTCTACATCCATGCGAAAAGATTCTTCCGCTCTGATTGCCTCACGCTTTGTATTGTAGCCACGTTTTTTATATTGTATTCTTTTGTTAAATTCATCAACATAACTACCATAATAATACCATTTACCTGTTTTTTCATCTTTCTTTTGAGCCATATATCATCCCTCCTAAACAAATTATAAATATAATTGTCAGAAAATACAATGATAATTTTATGCCAAAATTATGCCAAAGGAAAAGGAAACAGAAAAAAAGCCTTTAAATAAAGGCTTAATTTTTAAATGGTGGGGACGGTGGGACTTGAACCCACACGGGATTAACTCCCAACGGATTTTAAGTCCGTTGCGTCTGCCTATTTCGCCACGACCCCTCGTGCTCGT
>ENA-OWPJ01001145-OWPJ01001145.1-human-gut-metagenome-genome-assembly--contig:-NODE-1145-length-12789-cov-2.85896_pt1 | contig 12789 bp, 12 predicted proteins | sample MGYA00248264_ERZ651846 | MGnify/ENA primary metagenome ERZ651846 (study PRJEB26924, sample SAMEA4378271) | human gut metagenome | biome: human gut; feature: human-associated habitat; material: faeces...
TGCGGGTGTAGTTCAATGGTAGAACTTCAGCCTTCCAAGCTGACTACGTGGGTTCGATTCCCATCATCCGCTCCATTGTGAAAAGATAAGCGACCTGGATGATGGGTTGCTTTTTTTGTGCAAATTTTTTGGAGTTTTAACCAAAAGCAGGAAGAAATCTTTCACTTCAATGTTTAGCATACAGATGTATTTCAATAGATTAATATTTCACTTGAAGATTGTGGGATTACGCTGAAATCATAAGAAAAAATGCATGGACAAACGCCATGCATTTTTTATTTGTGTGGAACAATATCAATGATACGATCAGCAAGTACGGAAAATGGCATGGTCTGCAGCCAAACTTTACCAGGCCCGGTTAATGTTGCCAGAAAGAAACCTTCTCCACTTAAGAATTTATTTTTTAATCCTTTTACGGTTGTGATATCAAAACTGACACTTTCATCGAATGCCGCAATATATCCCTGATCTACTTTGATTGTTTCACCAGGAGCAAGCTCTTTTTCTACGATATCGCCATCGATTTCCAAGAATGCAGTACCAGGTCCGCTGACTCTTTGAAGGATAAAGCCTTCACCACCGAAAAAGCCTGCGCCAAGTTTCTTACGAAAATGCATTTTTAACTGCACACTGTCTTCAGCCGCAAGGAATGCAGTCTTTTGTACGATTTTGCTTTCTTGCTCACGTAATGTCAAAGGAATGATTTTGCCAGGAAAACTTGAACCAAATGCGATTTCCGCATGATCACGAGGACTTGTATATGTCGTCATAAAGATAGATTCGCCACTCATTGCACGACCTAATCCTTTTAAAAGCCCTCCTCTTGTATTACTATCCATTTCAAAACCATCATCCATCCAGCACATACCACCGGATTCTGTATAAATCTTTTCACCTGCATCTACTTTACAGATGACAACGGGCAGCTGCCCACCTACGATTTCATAATGCATATGATCGCCTCCTTTATTTTTTCTATTATACTATAAAAAACAATCGTTGTGGGTATATTTAAAAAAATAATAAAAATAAATGTAAGGGCATAAAGAAGTATGGTAAAATCAATTTGAAAAGAGGCGGTTTGTTTATGAATATTGGAATCCTGGGACTTGGAAAAATATCAAAAAGAGTAGCAAATGGCATTATTCATGCCAAAGATGGTGTTTTATATGGTGTAGCATCAAGAAATATAGAAAAAGCAGAAGCTTTTCAAAAAGAATGCCATGCGATCAAAGCTTATGGAAGCTATGAGGATTTATGTCTTGATGATGCAATAGAGCTGATTTATATTTGTACACCTAATCATTTACATAAGGAGCATATCATGTTGTGTTTAAAGCATCATAAACATGTGATCTGTGAAAAACCGATGTTGACTAATCGTGAGGATTTAAAAGAATGCTTCGATTATGCAAAACAACAGCACTGTTTTTTGATGGAAGCACATAAAACATTATTTACTCCGTTAAACCAAAAACTGATTCAGATGGTAAGGGAGGGTGTGATTGGAAAGCTTTCTATGATTGATGCTAGATATTGCAGCTATTTAAATGTTCATGAAAAAGACCTCAGCTCATGGGTATTGCGTGGTGATGTTGGAGGCTGTTTATATGATATTGGTGTTTATCCGATTGCCTATGCGAATTATTTTGCGCAAAGCAAACTGAAACATCATGATATGATGATTCGCAGAAAAAAAGAGGGCTATATTTCACAGGCACAGGGAATGCTGATGTATGAAAATGGTGTGATGGCACATATCGTATGTAGTTGGGATGCTAGTATGGAAAATAAAGGCTTTTTATATGGTGATGAAGGATATATCGTTTGTGAGAACTTTTGGAAGAATACACGTGCATATCTTATCAAAAATGGAGAAAAGACAGAAATCAGTGTACAGATGGAAAGTGATTTTACCGGAGAAGTGGAACATGCCATTTCCTGTATTCATCAGGGATTGTTAGAAAGTCCTGTGTTGCCCTATGCTGGCAGTGATGAAATATTGAAGGTCATAGAAGAAAAACGGGAATGTGATTGATAAACTAAGTAAAAAAGTGTAAAATAAATTACAAATGAAAATGGAGGATGAAATAAATGAAAACCGAAACAAAATGTTTACATGCCGGTTATACACCAAAAAACGGAGAACCTAGAGTTTTACCGATTGTACAAAGCACGACATATGTATATGATTCTGCTGCAGAAGTAGCCGCAATCTTTGATGATCCTACGAAAGGACTATGTTATTCACGTTTTGGAAATCCAACCGTGATGGCAGTGGAAGAAAAAATCGCTGCATTAGAAGGCGGTGTTGGTGCAATGTGTACAACTTCCGGTCAGGCAGCAACGTTATTGTCAGTTTTAAATATATGTGAAGCAGGGGACAGTATCATCGCAACTCCACAAATCTATGGAGGCAGTATCAACCTTTTTTCAATCACTTTGAAAAAACTGGGTATTGAATGTATTTATATTGATACGTCCGCAAGTGATGAAGAAATTAAGGCAGCATTTAAGCCGAATACAAAACTGGTATTTGGGGAAACAATCGCAAATCCAGCTTTGGCTGTTTTTGATATTGAACGTTTTGCGAATATCGCACATGAAATGGGAGTACCATTGATCATAGATAACACATTTGCGACACCAATCTTATGCCGTCCATTTGAATGGGGCGCAGATATTGTCATTCATTCCACAAGTAAATATATGGATGGACACGCTGTACAGGTCGGCGGTGTCATCGTCGATGGTGGTAAATTCGACTGGACAAATGGAAAATTCCCTGGTCTTGTAGAACCAGATGAATCTTATCATGGCATTTCTTATACAGAAACTTATGGCAATATGGCATATATCATTAAAGCAAGAATGCAGTTGATGAGAGATTTTGGATGTTATCCAGCAGCACATTCTGCCTTCTTATTAAACCTTGGATTAGAAACACTTGCTGTACGTATGAAACAGTATTGTGATAACGCATTAACAGTTGCGAAATATCTGGAAAGCTGTGATAAGGTAGAAAAAGTTACTTATCCAGGTCTTGCTTCTGATGCCAATTATGCACTTGCACAGAAATATCTGACAGGCTGCAGTGGTGTAATTTCCTTTATTATCAAGGGTGGACGTCCTGCCGCAGCTGCTTTCATGGATCATTTAAAACTTGCCTCCAATGAAGTTCATGTCGCAGATATTCGTACATGTGTATTACATCCAGCAAGTGAAACACACCGCCAGTTAAGTGATGAACAGCTGGTGGCTGCTGGAATTGATGGAGGAATGATTCGTTTCTCAGTAGGATTAGAAAACGTAGATGATATCCTTGAGGATTTAAAACAGGCATTTGCACAGATTTAAGTTAAAAGAGGTGGAGCAGCTATGCCAATCAACATACCAAATGGATTGCCTGCAAAGGCGATTTTGGAAAGTGAAAAGATTTTTGCATTAGAAGAAGATGTCGCAACAAAACAGGATATTCGTCCTTTGAAAATCGTTATATTAAATCTAATGCCAAAGAAAATAGAAACAGAAACACAGATTTTACGTTTGATCAGTAAGTCGCCTTTACAGGTGGATATTGATTTTATGATGGTAAAAGGGCATGTATCCAAAAATACTAGCCAGGATCATCTGGTTAAGTTTTATGATACCTTTGATGAAATCAAAAAGCATAATTATGATGGCTTGATTATCACAGGTGCACCTGTGGAGCATCTGCCTTTTGAAGAGGTGGATTATTGGGAAGAGCTTTGTGAAATCATGGAATGGAGTAAAAAACATGTGTACTCTACCATTCACATCTGTTGGGGAGCACAGGCTGGTTTATATTATCATTATGGTATCCAGAAAAAATTGATGGATCACAAAGTGTTTGGCATATTTCCACAGGTTTTATGTGATGAATATAACTTCTTGACAAATGGATTTGATGAAATACATTTAACACCACATTCCCGTCATACTGCCATTGATGAAGAAGCATTGGCAAAAGTAAAGGGTTTAGAGGTTTTAAGTAAATCCAAACATACCGGCAGCAATATTATTGCGACACCCGATTTTCATCAGATCTTTATTTTAGGACATTTAGAATATGGGAAGGAAACTCTGGCACAAGAATATTTTCGTGATTTAAAGCAGGGAAAACCAATTCAGCTGCCTTATAATTACTTCCCAGAAGATGATCCTAACAATGAACCAGTATTCTCATGGAGAAGTCATGCGAATCTTTTATATCGCAACTGGTTGAATTATGTATATCAGATGACACCATTTGATTTAGAAAGTTTATAAATATGTAAAAATACAGGAGAAATTTCCTGTATTTTATTTTATAATAAAGGCAGAGGTGAATAAAATGGATGTTAGAGAAATGAAACATGGAGAAAAGGTATCGTTATTAGGATTTGGCTGTATGCGTTTTCCATTAAATATGGATGGCAGTATATGTGAGTGTGAAGCAGAGGCAATGTTAGATAAAGCGATTGCTCATGGTGTGAATTATATTGATACAGCATATCCTTATCACAATGGGGATAGTGAGCCATTTGTAGGAAGGGTATTAAAGAAATATGATCGAAGTAGTTTTTACTTAGCAACAAAACTGCCAATGTTTAAGATTGAAACATTAGACGATGCAAAGCGTATATTTGAAGAACAGCTACAGCGTTTAGATGTGGACAATGTTGATTTTTATTTATTACATGCGATGAATAAGGATACATGGGAAAAGGCAAAAGCATTGGGCGTATTAGAATATCTGGATGATCTGAAAGAAACTGGAAAGATTCGTAATTTGGGCTTTTCATTTCATGATGAATATGAAGTATTTAAAGAAATGATTGATGCACGGGACTGGGACTTCTGTCAGATTCAATATAACTATATTGACCGTAATGTTCAAGCTGGAGATCAAGGGTATGCGTTGTGTGCAAAAAAACAAATTCCTATGGTAATTATGGAGCCTGTAAAGGGAGGCAATTTAGCAGTGCTGCCTGAAGATATCGCAGAAATTTTAAAGAAGAAACGTCCAAATGACAGTATTTCTTCATGGGCACTTCGCTGGGTCGCAAGTCATAGCAATGTACGTGTTATTTTAAGTGGCATGTCTACCATGCAGCAGGTGGAAGATAATTTACATACCTTTGATCAGCTGGAGCAACTAAATGAGGAAGAGGAACAACTGATTGAAAAAGTTGCCAATATGATTCTGGAAAGAACAAAAAATGGCTGTACAGCTTGTAAATACTGTATGCCTTGTCCATTTGGTATTGATATTCCAGGTAATTTTAAAATATGGAATGAATATGCAAAATACAGCAATAAAGATGCCACCAAGAAAAAACTTGACGCAATGGCGAGGGAAGCACGTTTTGATCAATGTAAAAAATGCGGTCGTTGTGAAGGATTATGCCCTCAGCATATCGCTATTCGCGATGATTTAGAACAAATGAAGAAAGATTTAGCATTTTTTAAATAAAAATATTCCTCAATTTCTTTTTCTGCGGTATAATACAGAAGTATAAAGGAGATATGTGGGAATGGATAATATTCATAAAAATAAAATTTACATCAAGGATGTATATCGAAAAATCATACTTCTTGCGATGGGTGCACATATGCTTTATGCAGTCATTTGCGCGATCATTCACCAGATTCCTTTAACGTTTTACAATTTTGGCAGTGTATTGTTTTACATAGTTATGCTGCTTGTCATAAAAAAAGGATACTTCCGTTTAGCTGTCAGTATCGTGCATTTGGAGGTATCCATCTTCGTGGTAATTTCTACACTGTATCTAGGATGGAGTTCTGGTTATACATTGTTGTTGATTGCATTGACTTCATTAGTGTATTTCAGTCCTTTCAAGAATCGTGCAGTACCTTATGTGATCTCATTGTGTGAGGTGCTTTTGTTTTTTGTGTTGAAGCTGATTATGGATCAAAATATGTTTGGTGTATTAAATTTGTCCCATCAGAAGGTAATGCAGGGGATGTATCTTTTCAATGCATGTATTAGCTTTGGGATGATATTATATGGGGCGATTATCACAAAAATCAGTTCTCATATAATAGAAAAGAGTTTAAGTGATGAAAACGAAAGCTTATATGAGATTGCCAATTATGATCAGTTGACTGGTCTTTAGACCCGCTGGCACATGTATGATACGATAAAGTCGGAACATATCCATCCAACCTTTGTGGCTTTGGGAGATATAGATGATTTTAAATATATCAATGATCATTATGGACATATGTGCGGTGATTATGTATTGGTTTCGATTGCTACGATTATCAAAGATATATTATTTCAAAGTGTTGGTATCGTGCGATGGGGTGGAGAAGAAATCGTATTGTTGTTTGAGGATGAAGATGTGATGATGCCAAAAGCGATGCTGGAACAGATCCGGCAGAAAATTGAAGCATTTGATTTTAATTTTGATGATCAACATATTCAAGTGACCATGACTTTTGGATTAAGTGCAGTACTTGATGATGTAGATGATGCCATACAGAATGCAGATGAACATATGTATCAGGGAAAACGATCAGGTAAAAATCAAATTATTTCATAAAAAGGACACTTGTCCTTTTCTTTTTACGGTTTTTAGGTGTTCGCCTTATCATAAAGCCCTGCTTTCGATAAACTAATAATGGGAAGTGAAAAGAGTGACTTTATACGAGTGCAGGATGAAAGAAAAAGTCTTTGTGAAAAGTATTGTGGACTGTGAGATGAAACGACGTCTTTTGGATCTTGGCTTTGTGAATGGTACATTAGTGGAGCCTGTATTAGAAAGCCCAAGCAAAGGCATGCGTGCCTATTTGATCAAAGGATGTAAAATAGCATTGCGAAATAACGAAAGCAAATTGATTGAAGTGGTAAAGGGGGAAGAACATGCTCTTTGAGAAAATGCTTGCGGTAAATGATGAAATCAATGCGGCAGTATTAAAAGAACGACCAGGATATACCATTGCTTTGGTGGGAAATCCAAACGTAGGAAAAAGTACAGTATTTAATGCATTGACAGGAATGCATCAACATACAGGCAATTGGCCAGGGAAAACCGTAGAACTGGCACAGGGAAGCTTTAATGATCAGAATATGGTGCATCAGCTGATAGATCTGCCAGGAACATATTCCTTACTGGCGCATTCCAGTGAGGAAGAAGTGACAAGAGATTATATTTGTTTTGAAAAATGTGACATCTGTCTGGTGATCTGTGATGCGACATGTTTACAACGCAATATGCACCTTGTACTACAGACAATGGAAATCACACCCAATGTCATTATGGTAGTGAACCTGATGGATGAGGCGAAAAAGAAAAAAATCACCATCGATTTAGATAAGCTGCATGATCTGTTAGATATTGAAGTAGTGTCGATGAGTGCTAGAAGTGAGGAAGGTTTTGATGATTTAAAAAAAGCAATCAAGAAAGTTGGAGAAAGCCATTTACAAAACAAGCAGGTAATCACCTATACCAAAGAAATTGAAAACAGCATTGCACACCTGTGTGAAATCATGGATACCACAATGGATAATAAACGATTTCTCGCTATGAAATTATTAGAGCCAGAAGGAGAAAAAATACGATTTTATGAAGCAATCATCAATGCAAAACAGGTAAAACAATGCGTGCAAGAGGAAGTACAACGACTATCCGCATGTGGAATCTACCAGGTGTATGAAGATGAAATCGTGAAAAAGCTGCATCAGAAAGCAAAAGAAATCTGTGATGAAAGTATTATCTTTAACAATGCCGCTTATCTGGAAAAAGATGCAAGACTGGATCGTATCTTTACAGATAAAGTATGGGGATTTGTATGGATGATCGTATTGTTATCGGTAATATTCTGGATTACGATTTCCGGTGCCAATATGCCAAGTGATGTGTTAAGCGCGATGTTTACGCATTTGGAAGCATGGATGCATTCACTTTTTCAAGGCTGGGGGGTATATCCAGCTTTAGAAAATTTTGTGATTGATGGCATGGTGAAAACTGCAGGATGGGTCATCAGTGTCATGCTGCCGCCAATGGCAATCTTTTTTCCATTGTTTACGATATTAGAAGATTATGGATATCTTCCAAGAATTGCATTTAATCTGGATGGTTTATTTCAAAAAGCAAATGCATGTGGGAAACAGGCGTTAACAATCTGTATGGGATTTGGCTGTAATGCTGTTGGTGTTACCGGCGCAAGAATTATAGATTCTCAAAGAGAACGTTTGATTGCGATACTCACCAATGTTTTTATTCCTTGTAATGGACGTTTTCCAACGCTGATTGCTTTAATTACCATGTTTTTTGCGGGGGTATTGATTTCACCATGGAATGGTATTGTATCCACGCTGTTATTGACAGGAGTCATTGTATTTGGAATATTTCTGACTCTTGTGATATCCAAAATATTAAGTAAAACTTTGTTGAAGGGAGTCCCAAGCAGCTTTACATTAGAACTGCCACCATATCGAAGACCACAATTTGGCAAAGTAATCGTTCGTTCTATCTTTGATCGTACATTGTTTGTATTAGGCAGGGCCATTAGTGTTGCCCTACCAGCTGGTGCAATTATCTGGCTGCTTGCCAATATTACAATTTCAGATGTAACATTATTAACGATGATTTCTGATTTTCTGGATCCATTTGGACGCATAATGGGCTTGGATGGCGTGATTCTATTAGCATTTATCTTAGGCTTTCCAGCGAATGAAATCGTCGTTCCTATCATCATTATGGCATATATGGCAAGTGGATCCATGAATAATATCGCAGATTTAAGCGTATTAAAAACTTTGTTTGTCGATCATGGCTGGACATGGATCACAGCAATTTGTACCATGATGTTTTGCCTGGTGCACTTTCCATGTGCTACCACTTTGCTTACTATCAAAAAAGAAACACAAAGCAGAAAATGGACAATGTTGTCCTTTCTGATTCCAACTGTATGTGGCATCGTTTTATGTATCATAACCAATTTCATTCTTCATTTATTTTAGGCTATCCAAAGATAGCCTTTTTTGAAATTTCTTCCAGTTGCTGTATCTGCATCGACAAAAGGGTTCTATATCATGTATAATGAAGCATATTTTCAATGCTTTTATGGTTGAAAATATCAATGAAGAAAGGATGATGCATCATGGAATATATCAAATTGCTAGGAATCGTGATCGTGATTCTGGGATTTGCGTTAAAATTAAATTCCATTTTGATTATTATAAGTGCATGTGTAGTGACAGCCTTTGTATCCGGCATGGATATGATGACCTTTTTAGAAACACTGGGAAACAGTTTTGTGTCCAATCGAAGTATGTGTACCTTTATCATCGTTATGCTGGTGACAGGAACCCTGGAACGAAGTGGCTTAAAACAAGCCGCAAGTGCATTGATGGGAAAAATGAAGAATGCCTCAGCTGGCATTGTATTAGGGGTCTATGGCGTACTTCGTATGTTGTTTGCGGCATTTAATGTAGAATTTGGCGGTGTCGCAGGCTTTGTACGTCCGATTGTCTTGCCAATGGCACATGCGGCAGCAGAAAAGGAAAATAAAAAAATATCAGAAAAACATATGGAAGAATTAAAAGGCATGTCTGCCGGTATGGAAAACATCGCCATGTTCTTTGGACAGGTGTTGTTTGTAGGAGGCAGTGGCATGCTGCTGGTACAAGGAACATATAAAGATTTAGGATATGATGTAGCTCTGGCAGATTTAGCCAAAACACAGATTCCAGTTGCCATCATGGCGTTAATCGTGAGTATTACATACTATATGATAAAAAATAAAAAAATAGAAAAGCAGGAACACAGAAAGGATGAAGTTTCATGAATATCATTGAATTCTTTCTCAGCCAGGAAGTTACATTAAGCAGTAAACTGTTAGAAATTTTATATATCTGTATCGGGATGATTGCATGTTATAGTGCTTATCGTAATGCTTTTGATAAAAGCAATCCTCATCGCTATGGTACGGCCTTTTTCTGGGGAATGCTGGGTATTTTATTCATGATGGGGAAATGGCTTCCATCTTCTGTAACCGGAGTGTTTGTAATGCTGCTTGTGATTCCGGTCATCACAGGGAAAACAGCAAAAGGAAAGCTGGATAAGCCAACCCAGGAGGAAATGCAGCAGGGATTTCAAAAAATCGGTATGAAAATATTTATCCCAGCATTATGTATTGGATTGACAGCATTGTGTTTTGCGTTATTTACAGATATCAGCTCAATTGCAGGTGTAGGCGTTGGGGTAGGGATTGCTATCATCATCCTCATGCTTATGTCGAAAGAAAATCGCAGCACAATATTTTTAAAAGATGCACGAAGAATGTTAGATACTGTTGGTCCTATGTCCTTGCTTCCTATACTATTGGCAACCTTGGGTGCTGTATTCACCGCTGCCGGTGTAGGGGAAGTCATCAGTTCTATGGTTTCTCATATCATACCTTCAGGAAACCTTGTGATTGGCATCTTGGTTTATGCAATTGGCATGGCTTTATTTACGATGGTGATGGGAAATGCCTTTGCGGCTATTACAGTCATGAGCGTAGGAATAGGGGCACCATTTGTATTAGCATTAGGCGCAGATCCAACAATTGTAGGAAGTCTTGCGCTAACCTGTGGTTTTTGTGGTACACTAATAACACCGATGGCCGCAAACTTCAATATGGTACCTGTCGCTATTTTAGAAATGAAAGACAAATATGGCGTGATAAAAAAACAGATATTGGTCGCAGTCATCTTATTAATCTTTCAGATCATCTATATGATCATGATGAGCTGAGTAACAAGGAGGAACTTATGAACGTTTTAATTACCGGATTTGATCCATTTGGTGGAGAGTCCATCAATCCTGCTTATGAAGCAGTAAAAAGACTGCCTGATCACATACAGACAGCCAATATTATAAAATTAGAAATACCAACAGTATTTGAAGAATGTACAAAGCTATTGGATGAAGCCATTCAAAAAAATCATCCTGATCTTGTCATCTGTGTAGGACAGGCAGGTGGCAGGGTAAACATTACCCCTGAATTTGTTGGAATCAATTACATGGATGCCAGAATTCCTGATAACAAAGGAAATCAGCCATTACAATCCAAAATAAAAGAAGATGGACCAGATGCTTACTTTACAAAATTGCCTGTCAAAGCAATATGTGAAGAATTAAAGTCTTCAGGCATTCCAGCTGTTATATCTTACTCTGCGGGAACTTATGTATGTAATTATGTCATGTATTCACTATTGTATATGATTGATAGAAAATATCCTCATATCAGGGGAGGGTTTATCCATGTGCCTTATGATACATCCCAGGCAGCAAAGCTTTCTTCATCTACAGCGAGCATGCCAATTGATATGATATCTCTTGGCCTTGAAAAAACCATAAAAGCATGTATTGAACATAGCGAGGATATCCTAATACCAGGAGGAACAACACATTAAAAAAAGCTGCACTTTATTGCGCAGCTTTTTGTTTGTCTTATAATTATGGACGTTTAACGATAACAGCTGTACCTTGTCCTCCACCAATACATAGAGAAGCAAGACCAGTCTTAGCATCACGTTTGATCATTTCGTGAATCAATGTAACTAAGATACGGTTACCAGAAGCACCTACTGGGTGTCCTAATGCAATAGCACCACCGTTTACGTTTGTCTTAGCCATGAATGCTTCACGATCAATACCGTGTTCTTCAACTAATTCGTGGATAACACCTAAAGACTGAGCAGCGAATGCTTCGTTTAATTCAACCAATTCGATGTCATCTAATTTCATACCTGCATAGTTCAAAGCGTTACGGATTGCTGGAGTAGGACCAAGACCCATAGTTAATGGATCAACACCACCCTGGCCAATACCAACGATTTCACAGATTGGAGTTAAACCATATTTTTCAACAGCATCTTCACTAGCTAACAATACGAAGCTTGCACCATCATTGATACCAGAAGCATTTGCAGCTGTTACAGTACCATCTTTGATGAATGCTGGACGTAATTTAGCCATTTTTTCAGGAGTTGATTTACGGTTAGGGTGTTCATCAGTATCAAAAATTACTGTTTCTTTACGTAATTTTACTTCTACTGGAACGATTTCATCTTTGAATCTTCCACTATCTACAGCAGCGATTGCTTTCTGCTGAGAAGCATATCCGAATTCATCCTGCATTTCACGAGTGATGTTATATTTTTTTGCAATGTTTTCTGCAGTAACACCCATGTGAATACCATTCATAGCATCTGTTAATGCATCATAGATCATGTGGTCAACACATTTGAAATCTCCCATTTTGTTTCCTGTACGAGTGTTTGCAGGAATTAGGTAAGGAGCACCTGACATTGATTCAACACCACCAGCAACAACGATATCGTTGAAACCAGTCTGGATTGACATAACACCTTCCATTACTGTTCTTAAACCAGAACCACAAACCATGTTTACTGAGTGTGAACATACTGATTCAGGAATACCAGCAGCTAAAGCTACCTGACGACCAATGTTCTGTCCCAATCCAGCACTTAATACATTACCACAAAGTAATTCATCAACGTTTTCTGGAGCAACTTTTCCGTCTTCTAATAAAGCTTTTACAACTGTAGCACCTAAGTCAACTGGTTTTACAGTTGTCAAAGATCCAAGAAAACTACCAATTGCGCTACGTTTTGCGCTAACAACATAAGTTTTTTTCATTTTCTCTACCTGTCTTTCTTTCTTTTATTGAGTATCAGGCAACCACCCGACACCATACAGCAACATCATATAGGAAACAAGGCCTTTTGTCAACCACTTGTGAAAAAAT
>ENA-OWPJ01001163-OWPJ01001163.1-human-gut-metagenome-genome-assembly--contig:-NODE-1163-length-12602-cov-2.66837_pt1 | contig 12602 bp, 9 predicted proteins | sample MGYA00248264_ERZ651846 | MGnify/ENA primary metagenome ERZ651846 (study PRJEB26924, sample SAMEA4378271) | human gut metagenome | biome: human gut; feature: human-associated habitat; material: faeces...
ACCTTTCGAACAGGTAGAGAAGGCGGCAATCCGATTGCATTCGATGATAATCTTTATTTTGATATGAATAAAGCTTTGATTAAAAGCAGACACCTGGATATGATTGATTTAGAATTGTTCATGGATAAACTAAGATTAAAAGAATTGATTGCGACTGCGCATATCTATGGCGTTCATGTGATTATGAGTAATCATGACTTTCATCGAACACCGGGGAAAGAAGAATTAATGACACGATTGATGACCATGAAACGAATGGAAGCAGATATTTTAAAGATTGCGGTTATGCCAAAAAATGAAGAAGATCTGTTAACACTGTTAGAAGTGACACAACAGATGAAATCCAGAGTGCCAAAGCAGGCATTAGTGACGATATCCATGGGCAAACAAGGATTATTGTCAAGAATCAGTGGAGAGATTTTTGGTTCATCCATCACATTTGCTACAATGCATGGACAAAGTGCACCAGGGCAGATTCCATATGAAGAGCTTCAAAAAGTTTTACAGATGATCCATCAAAATCTAATGTCAGATGATATTTAGTAAATCGGTTTACTAAATGATGGGTTTGTGGTATATTACTATTGTATTCACTTAGTGAACATAGTAAAATAGTAATAGGAAAATTGTAACGGTTTACAAAATGTAGAGCTATAGAGAGGAGAAACCATGTACAAGATTATTAAGAAAGAAATTTTGAATCCTACGGTTACAAAAATGGTCGTAGAAGCTCCAGCGGTTGCAAAGAAAGCATTAGCTGGTCAGTTTATTATTTTGCGTGTTAATGAAAATGGAGAACGTATTCCATTGACGATTGCTGATTATGATAGAGAAAACGGTACAATCACAATCATATTCCAGATTGTTGGAAAGACAACCATGCTGTTGAATGAATTAAATGAAAATGACTACATCCAGGACTTTGTAGGTCCTTTAGGAAAACCATCTAATATTGAAGGTTTAAAAAAGGTCTGCGTTATTGGTGGAGGTGTAGGATGTGCCATTGCGTATCCTACAGCAAAAGCATTGCACGAAAATGGTGCTGAAGTAACTGTTATCACTGGCTTTAGAAATAAAGACCTTGTGATTTTAGAAGATGAACTCAAGAATGTCAGTGATCATGCATATCTTGTCAGCGATGATGGAAGTACAGGTACCAAAGGACTTGTGACAAACGTGTTGGAAGATTTGATTAATCAAGGTGAAACATTTGATGAAGTTATCGCGATTGGACCATTAATCATGATGAAATTTGTTTGCCAGTTGACAAAGAAATACAATATCAAGACGACTGTATCTATGAATCCAATTATGATCGATGGTACAGGAATGTGTGGAGGATGTCGTTTAACCGTTGGCGGAAAGACAAAATTCGCCTGTGTAGATGGACCTGACTTTGACGGTCATGAAGTAGACTTCGATGAAGCAATGAGTCGTGGAGCAACATATCGTGACTTTGAAGCAAGAGAAAGAGAAGCTACATGTAATCTGTTGAAGAAAGGAGATGCACAATAATGCCTAATATGTCTTTGAAAAAGGTAGAAATGCCTGTACAGGATGGAGAAGTAAGAAGAAATAACTTTGATGAAGTTACACTTGGATATACAAAAGAAATGGCGATGGAGGAAGCAGAACGCTGTCTGCATTGTCCTACAAAACCTTGTATCAGTGGATGTCCAGTATCTGTCAATATTCCTGATTTTATCGAACAGGTAAAACTGGGTGAATTTGAAAAAGCTTACCAGATCATTCACCAAACAAGCTCTTTGCCTGCTGTTTGTGGACGTGTATGTCCTCAGGAAACACAATGCGAGAGTAAATGTGTGCGTGGCGTAAAAGGGGAAGCAGTAGCGATTGGACGTTTGGAACGATTTGTTGCGGACTGGCATCGTGAAAATGTAAAAGAAGAAATTGTGAAACCAGAAAGCAATGGTCATAAAGTAGCTGTTGTTGGGGCAGGTCCTGCAGGGCTTACCTGTGCTGGTGACTTAGCAAAAAAAGGTTATCATGTATCTGTATTTGAAGCATTACATGTTGCAGGTGGTGTATTGATGTATGGTATTCCTGAATTCCGTTTACCAAAAGCAATCGTACAAAATGAAATCGAAGGCTTAAAGAACATGGGTGTAGATATTGAAACAAACATGGTAATCGGACGCAGTGAATCTGTGGATGATTTATTTGATGCAGGTTATGAAGCTGTATTTATCGGTAGTGGTGCAGGTCTTCCTAACTTTATGAATATGCCTGGTGAAAACCTGAAAGGTGTATATTCCGCAAATGAATTCTTAACACGTTGTAACCTGATGAAGGCTTATAAAGAAGGCAGTGATACACCAATTCAGCATCCAAAACGTGCTGTGATTGTTGGTGGTGGTAATGTTGCTATGGATGCTGCACGTTGTGCAAAACGTTTAGGCGTAAAAGAAGTAACAATTGTTTACCGTCGTAGTATGGAAGAACTTCCTGCACGTAAAGAAGAAGTAGAACATGCGATGGAGGAAGGTATTGTCTTTAATCTGTTGACAAATCCTGTACGTGTACTTGGCGATGAAAATGGCTGGGTTAAAGGTATGGAATGTGTGAAGATGGAGCTTGGAGAACCTGATGAAAGCGGCAGACGTCGTCCAGTTGAAATCAAAGACAGCAACTTTGTATTAGATGTAGACTGTATGATCATGGCAATTGGAACAAGTCCTAATCCATTGATCCGCTCTACTACAGAAGGCTTGGAAACAAATCGTAAAGGCTGTCTGATTGCAAATGAAAACGGAGCGACTACACGTGATGGCGTATTTGCCGGCGGGGATGCTGTAACAGGTGCCGCAACGGTTATCTTAGCTATGGGTGCAGGTAAAACAGCAGCGAAAGCAATTGATGAATATATCCAGAATAAATAACATAGAAAGCCTAGCAGGAATGCTGGCTTTTTTTTGGTTTCACAGAAAAACAAAAATATACATATATCATTATATTTTAGGAATCTTGCGAAATTTGTTATAAGAAAATCACTGAAAATTCAATGGAAGGGTTTACAGTTGGCAACAAAAATGTTATTATATTTACAGAAATAAGTACCTTATTTCTGATATCATAATATTGGCTCTATTATGATAAGAAGAAAGATTGTGCATTCTTTACATTCCTTCCTTTAATTGTTAGATTGCATAAGCTTTCTGAATTTATTCATATCGATTTCCTTTCGATAACCTAGTGAGAAGAACGTGATTCCTGTCACGTTCTTTTTACATCAAAAAACCAATGTGATTTCATGTGAAAATAAAAACTGGTGATTGTAAAATTAAAAAATACATGATATCCTACTAATGGTGATAACATGAAAAAGAAATACAGAAAATTGATTATCTATGGAGTAGCAGGCATCCTGTTCTTCTTTCTGCTGTCTTTGGTATTCCCAGGACTAATGTTTATCGCAAAAACAGGTGCTTTGCTTGTTTATGCCGGTGTTAGTTTTACCCAGATCTTAATGATGAGAAATATGCATGAGGATGTAGAAAAGCCAATCATCTTTACCATTGCTGTCACATTGATTATGGGATATTTACTGTTTTTTGTTTAAAATCCATTGACAAATATATGTGCATTTCGTTATACTAAACAAGTAAAGGCGATGAAATAAAGTAGTACCTGCGAAAGTGTTTTAGAGAGCAGCTGGATGGTGGAAAGCTGTACATGGAAACGGGGAACTCGTTATGGAGCCGATAGCAATATCCGTCTTACTTCGCGTTAAGAAGAAATGAAGGGCATTTTTCTTTTGTGAAAGATGAACTAAGGTGGTACCGCGTTAATACAACGTCCTTAGATACAGGGACGTTTTTTTTATGAATGTAAAGGAGAGAATTAGTATGGCATTCAATCATGTTGAAATTGAAAAGAAATGGCAGAAGTTCTGGCTGGAAAACAAGACATTTGCTTGTGATACCCATGACTTCAGCAAACCTAAGTACTATGTACTGGATATGTTCCCATATCCAAGCGGCAATGGTCTGCATGTAGGACACCCGGAAGGATATACTGCTACAGATATCATTGCACGTATGAAACGTATGCAAGGCTTTAATGTATTACATCCAATGGGATGGGATGCATTTGGTCTACCTGCAGAACAATTCGCAATTCAGACAGGAAATCATCCTGCTCAGTTCACAAAGAAAAATGTAGATCATTTCCGTGAACAGATCCAATCATTAGGTTTTTCTTATGACTGGGATCGTGAAATCTCTACTACAGATCCATCTTACTATAAATGGACACAGTGGATTTTTATTCAGTTATACAACAAAGGTTTGGCTTATGTAGATGAAATTCCTGTTAACTGGTGTCCAGAACTTGGAACTGTACTTGCCAATGAAGAAGTAATTGACGGTAAAAGTGAGCGTGGAGGATATCCGGTAATTCGTAAACCAATGCGTCAGTGGGTATTAAAAATCACGGAATATGCAGAACGTTTACTGGAAGATTTGGAATTATGTGACTGGCCACAATCCACAAAAGAAATGCAGATCAACTGGATTGGAAAATCACAGGGTGCCAACGTTATCTTTAAAATCAAAGATACCAACAAAGAATTCACAGTATTTACAACACGTTGTGATACATTGTTTGGGGCTACGTATTGTGTTATGGCACCAGAACATCCTTATGTAGATGAAATCTGTACACCTGAACAGAAACAGGCAATTGATGAATATAAGAAAACTTGTGCCAGCAAGTCTGATTTGGAACGTACAGAATTAAACAAAGAAAAGACGGGTGTATTTACAGGTGCTTATGCCATCAACCCGGTAAATGGAAAAGAAGTTCCAATCTGGATTTCTGATTATGTATTAGCATCTTATGGAACAGGTGCAATTATGGCTGTTCCTGCACATGATACACGTGACTATGAATTTGCTAAGAAATTTGGTATTGATATCATTCCAGTATTAGAGGGTGGCAATATCGAAGAAGAAGCATTCACAGAAGATGGTGTACATATCAATTCTGAATTCTTAAATGGTATGGGTAAACAAGAAGCAATCGATACCATGATCAAATGGCTGGAAGAACACAAATGTGGATGTGCAAAAACAACCTATAAATTAAGAGATTGGTTATTCTCACGTCAGCGTTATTGGGGAGAACCAATTCCTATCATTCATATGGAAGATGGTACAATGCGTACAGTTGATATCGATGAATTACCACTTGAATTACCTGAAACAAAAAACTTTAAGCCAAATGAACACGGAGAATCACCACTTGCACACTGTTTGGATTTCATCAATGTGGAAATTGATGGTGTTAAAGGAAAACGTGAAACCAACACTATGCCACAATGGGCTGGAAGCTGCTGGTATTATTTACGTTATATCGATCCTAAAAACAATGATGCAATCGCTGATCCAGAGTTATTAAAACACTGGCTGCCAGTTGATTTATATGTAGGTGGTGCAGAGCATGCCGTACTTCACTTATTGTATGCTAGATTCTGGCATAAGGTATTATATGACTGTGGTGTAGTCCCTACAAAGGAACCATTCCAGAAGTTGTTCCACCAAGGTATGATCTTGGGTGAAAACAATGAAAAAATGTCCAAATCAAGAGGCAATGTTGTAAATCCTGATGAAATCGTAGAAAGCCATGGTGCAGATGCACTACGTGTATATGAAATGTTTATGGGACCACTTGAAGCTGCACTTCCTTGGAGTACAACTGGCTTGGATGGTGCTAGAAGATGGTTAGATCGTGTATGGCGTTTATATACAGAATATGATAAATTCACAGATACCAATGATGGTAAATTAGATCGTGTATATCATGCGACAATTAAAAAGGTCACAAGAGATGTAGAAACATTAAATCTGAATACAGCAATTTCCCAGATGATGATCTTTATCAATGAATGCTATAAAGTGGACAGCATTTACAAAGAATATGCTATTGGCTTTTTAAAATGCTTTGCATGCTTCGCACCTCACTTAGGAGAAGAAATCTGGCAGAAGGTATTCCATAAAGATACAACGATTACGTATGAACCTTGGCCAACATATGATGAATCTAAACTGGTAGAAGATGAAGTAGAAATCATCGTTCAGGTAAATGGCAAGCTGCGTGGTAAATTTAAAACCGCAAAAGATAGCAGTGAAGATGTCATCAAAGAAACTGCAATGCAGATGGAAACAGTAAAAGCACAGATTGAAGGCAATGAAGAGAAACAAAAAGATGCAGTAAAAGGCAGAGTTGTTAATATCGTAGCAAATTAATATATAAGGTGTGGTGATTCATCACACCTTTTTCTAAAAGGATGAAGATATCATGGATGCAAAGAAAATCGGGGCATTCATCAAAATGATGCGAGAAGAAAAAAAGATGACAATTGATGAATTTGCGAAAGCAGCTAATCTTGAATCAAAGGCAATCATAGAATATGAAGCAGGGGTAAAAAAATTAAACAGCAAAGAATTAACGAATATTTCCAAGGCATTACAAGTGCCGCTGATCAGTGTGATTTGGGGTGAAAAACCTAATTGGGAACAAAAACCGGCTATTCATAGAAAAGAAAAGTTGTAAAAAATCATGCCTGTAATATAAGATATTGGAAAAATACGGTGGTTTCATGCGGTTTCTGTTGCAAGCCCCTTGTTTTTTATGCTATACTAACTAAGGAAATTTGGAAGGTGATTAAAATGGGTAGACATTTTGAAGTACGTGCCGCTTCTATGGCAAAAACCGCAGCAGTAAAGGCAAAATTATATTCAAGATATGGTAAAGAAATTCTGATGGCAGCGAAAGCCGGTGTGCCTGATCCAGAAATGAATGCATCTTTGAAAAAAGTAATCGAACGTGCAAAAGCAAATCAGGTACCTGCAGATGTTATCAAAAGAGCAATTGATAAAGCAAAAGGTGGAACAACAGAAAACTATTCACCAGCTACATATGAAGGGTTCGGTTCTGGTGGAGCCGCAACTGTAATCATTGACTGTTTGACAGATAATGCAAACAGAACAATCGCTGATTTACGTGCTTGTTTCAATAAATCACACGCAAAATTAGGTGTTGCAGGATGTGTATCTTTCAACTATGAACACGTTGGTTTGTTATCTATCGCATACGAAGATGAAGAAGCGATGATGGATGCTTTGATTATGGCAGAAGTTGAATTAAAGGATATCGAAGTTGAAGATGGACAGATGAATATCACTGTGGAACCAACAGATTTGAATAAAGCAAAGGACGCAATTGAAGCATTGATTCCTGATGTAACATTTGACGTATTGGAAGATACTATGCTTCCTAATGAATATGTTACATTAGAAGGAGAAGATTTAAAATTGTTCCAGCGTTTGATCAACCTGTTGAATGAAGTAGATGATGTACAGCAGGTATATCACAACTGTGGAAATATTAACGATCCTGCAGAATAATGAAATGAAACGGGCAGAAATGCTCGTTTTCCTATATCACAAGGAAAAAGGATGTGAGCATAATGGGAAATAATCAAATGCTGGTTTTTCAGGCAATCACAAAGTATCATCATGCGACGATGGTTGAGCTGGTAAGGGAAAGCAATCTTTCATCTCCTGTTGTAAAACAGATCTTAGAAGAAATGGAATCACGGGGATATGTTGAAAAACAGATGTTGAATACATCTTCCAAAGGTAGAAATGCCAATGTATATAGTTTAAATCATAAGAAATTTATGATTTTGGGATTATTTATTGATGAGCGAACAGTGGATATATCCATACGAGATGCTTTATCACATACGCATTATGAAAACCATCTCTATCTGAAAGAAACAAAAGAACTGGAAGATTTTATTGTGACACTGGTAGAACGTTTTGCGGTGACATGTGTCAGTGTTGCGGCTGCCGGTATCGTGGATGGTCTGTATTTTTATCGTAATCAAAAAGGAACGCTTGGTCAATTTGGCATATGCGAACAACTAAGCAAACGTTTGTCAATTCCTGTCATAATTCAAAATGATGTAAAAACGATGATGATGGGATATGTTGCCAATCATACAATGAAAGATCTAGCATATGTATATTTTAGTACGACAGGTGTAGGAAGCAGTTATTGTTTTCATAAACAGATGATACAGGGGGTTCATCATTACAGTGGAGAACTAGGAATGATTCCATTTTATGGAAAAAGTATCAATGAAATCATTCAATCTGGTGTAGATGATCAGTTAATGAAAAATATTATCACACAGATCATCACCATTGTATCGGTAACCATTGATCCACAATGTATCGTTATTGCAGGTAAAAATATTCCTTTTCATTTAGAAAAAGAAATCAAAGAAAGTTGTAAAACATATTTAGGGGATCGATATGATCTGCACTTAGAATTTCGCAATGTTCCATTACTTGATGTAATGGAGGGGGTTCATTATCTAGGAATCCAGCGTTTGTTTGAAGAATATGTAAAACAAGGTAAAAAAGCGTAATTTTCAGTTGACAAAGCGATACGAAATGAGTAAACTAAAAGTACATCCGATGAAAAAGAGCATGTGCATGGATGTTTAGATAGAGAAGAAAACCTTGGCTGGAAGTTTTCACTAGACGATTGCATGATGGACACTTTGGAGGAGTTATCAGGAAATGGATAACCGTAGTTCTTGCGTTAAAGATAAAAGTGCATTCGTTATGAATGAAGTTAGGTGGTACCGCGTGAACAACGTCCTTTCATGTAAAGGACGTTTTTTTTAGGATGAACGTGGTGATAACATATGATAAAAAGGAGGAAATCAGTATGAACTATCAGGTCCCAAGAGGAACACAGGATGTATTGCCAAAGGATATTAGTAAATGGCACCAGATTGAAGAAATGATCCGTCAGTTTTGTTATGGATACAACTTTGAAGAAATCCGTACACCAATTTTTGAGCACACTAACGTATTCAAAAGAGGAAATGACTCCAGTGATATGGTCAATAAAGAAATGTATACTTTTACATTGGAAAACAGCTCCACATCATTGACACTTCGCCCAGAAGGAACAGCTGGTGTTGTCAGAAGCTTCGTGGAAAATAAAATGTTTGGATATCCGGATTTACCAATGAAAATGTATTATGTCGGTCCACAGTGCCGTCATGAACGTCCAGAAAGGCAGAATGAGAATCTTCAACCAGTTTGGTGTGGAGGTCGTCGGCGCAAAAAGTCCAATGCTAGATGTAGAAGCCATCGCTTTAGGGTATTCATTTTTATCTGCTGTTGGTTTACAGGATATGAAGGTATTAATTAATACTTTGGGTGATGATGCATCACGTGATGCTTATCGTACGGCATTAAAAGAACACTTTAAAGACGGTATTAAGGATATGTGTGGAGATTGTCAACGTCGTTATGAACAAAATCCTTTACGTATCTTAGATTGTAAAGTCGATCATGATTCTGAATTAATGAAAACAGCGCCTAAGATGAGTGATTATCTTACAGAAGAGAGTAAAGCTTATTTTCAGGCAGTATTAGATGGCTTGGATGCACTGGGTATCCCATATGAAATTGAGGATACATTAGTACGTGGGTTAGATTATTATACACACACCGTATTTGAAATCGTAAGTGAAAATAAAGAAATGGGTGCACAGTCTACTGTACTTGCTGGTGGCCGTTATGATGGACTGGTTGAATATTTTGGTGGTCCTGAAAAGATGAGTGGTATTGGATGGGCACTAGGTATTGAACGTTTGATTATCGCATGTGAAGCAGAAGGTATCGTATTAGGTGAAGATGAAGGCTTGGATGCTTATGTATTATGTTTATCACCAAAGGTACAAATTGAAGCTTTACAGATTGTTACAGAGTTAAGAGCTGCCGGTTATCGCAGTGAATGTGAATTCTTAAATCGTTCATTTAAAGCGCAGTTTAAAACTGTAGAGCGCAAGAAAGCTAAGACTGCAATCATCGTTGGTGAAAAGGATATTGAACAGGGTACCGTCAATATCAAAAATATCGCTACACAAACACAACAGACAGTTGCATTAGATGGTGTTGTGGATGCAATGGATGCATTGTTTGGTGAAGAAGAACATGAACATGTTTGTACATGTGAAGATGGAAACTGTACATGTGGACAGCATAAAGAATAGGAGAATAAGCATGAAAAGAACACATACAAATGGAGAATTAAGATTATCCAATGTGAATGAACAGGTGACACTTATTGGTTGGGTCGCAACGCAGAAATTTTGGCGCACTTGTTTTCATTGATTTACGTGATCGCTCTGGTATCACACAGCTGGTATTCAATGAAGAACTGGCAAAACAGATCAGTGACGTACGTAATGAATACATATTACAGGTAAGCGGCATTGTTGTGGAACGTAAAGATAAGAACCCAAAACTTGCGACAGGGGATATCGAAATCCAGGTAGAAGAAGTTACCATCGTAAATAAAGCAGAAACTACGCCAATCATTGTTGCGGATGAAACAGATGCATTGGAAGATACACGTTTGAAATATCGTTATCTTGATTTAAGAAGAAGTCCGATACAAAAGAATCTGATGCTTCGCCATCAGGTCACAATGATCACAAGAAACTTCTTGTCAGATCATGGATTCTTGGAAATTGAAACACCAATCCTATGTAAGTCTACACCAGAAGGTGCTCGTGACTATTTGGTCCCAAGTCGTGTAAGTCCTGGAGAATTTTATGCACTTCCACAATCACCACAGATTTATAAACAATTATTGATGGTGGGTGGATTAGAAAAATATTTCCAGATCGCAAGATGTTTCCGTGATGAAGATTTACGTGCAGACCGTCAGCCTGAGTTTACACAGATCGATATTGAAATGAGCTTTATCGAAGAAGAAGATATCTGGAATATTACAGAAGAACTGATGCGCAAGATATTTAAAGAAATCAAACATGTGGATCTTCCTGAATTTGTACGTATTCCATATGATGAATGTATGGAACGCTTTGGAAGCGATAAACCTGATATGCGTTTTGGTATGGAATTGTGCAATGTAAATGATATTTTTGCGAACACAACCTTTAAGATTTTCGCAGACGTATTAGAAAATAAAGGCGTTATTCAGGCAATGGTTGTGAAAGGCGGCGCAGATAAATTCTCACGTAAAGATTTAGACAAGCTGCAGGAATTTGTAAAAGTATATGGCGCAAAAGCGCTGGCGTATTTAAAACTTGCGAATGGGGAATTCAGTGGCTCTGTCGCAAAAGTTGTAAGTGATGAAGAAAAAGCTGTACTAAAAGCACAGCTTGGTTTAGAAGATAATGATTTATTGTTCATGGTTGCGGCTAAGAAAAAAGTTGCCCAAACATCACTTGGTGCCTTAAGAAACAAGCTTGGTCATGATTTAAATCTGATCGATGAATCAAAATTCGCCTTCCTTTGGGTCACAAACTTCCCAATGTTTGAATATGTAGAAGAAGAGGATCGATATGTTGCGGCACATCATCCATTCACTTGTCCAAATTTAGAAGATGTAGATAAACTAATGAGTGATCCGGCAAATTGCTATTCTCGTGCATATGACCTTGTATTAAATGGCTATGAACTGTTAAGTGGTTCTATCCGTATTCATGATCAAGAACTTCAAAAGAAAGTCTTTGAAGCAATTGGCATGTCTTTAGAAGAAGCTTATAATAAATTTGGATTCTTCATTGATGCATTTAAATATGGTACACCTCCACATGGTGGTGTAGGTATTGGATTAGAGCGTTTGGTCATGATTCTGGCAGGAACTGACAATATCCGTGATGTTGTCGCATTCCCTAAAACAGCTAGTGCATCTGATCTAATGAGTGAAGCACCAAGTCCGGTATATGATGAACAATTGAAGGAATTGCATATTGGTATTACACATCCTGTAAAAGAACACTAATGAATATATAAAAAAAATCGGTTGAAAAATCGATTTTTTTTATTTTTAAAATGGAGTTTATTGAAAAATGGTTAAAGATTATCTTTTAATTTCCAAAATGATGACACGACATACATATATAATCTATTTTTTTATTATATTTCAAAAAAATGAAAACGTTTGCTTTTTTATTAAAACTGATATATTATTAATTATATGGTAAGCAAAATCATATTAGATTAATATTTAAAGGATTCCACAATGTAAGAAAGGAGATTTCTATGATTTCATTAAACAACATAACAAAACAATTTGGAAAGCATGTCGTTTTACAAGATTTAAGCCTTGAGTTTGAGGCAAACAATATGTATGCCATCACTGGTGTAAGCGGCTGTGGCAAGAGCACCTTATTAAATATCATTGGAAAATTGGATAAACCAACACAAGGAGAAGTTTTATATCATCAAAAGCCAATTAAGAACGTAAGAAATTATTTACGAAGTGAAATTGGTTATTTGTTTCAAAATTATGCGTTGATCGAAGAACAAAATGTAGAAAAAAATTTAAAAATCGCTTTGGCTTATCAAAAAAATAAAGAAAAATCTATATCTCAGGTACTCGAAACTGTTGGACTGAGTGGCTATGAAAAGCAAATGATTTATGAATTAAGTGGTGGAGAACAACAACGAGTAGCATTGGCAAGAATTTTGTTAAAGCCATGTAATGTGGTATTAGCAGATGAACCGACCGGAAATTTA
>ENA-OWPJ01001169-OWPJ01001169.1-human-gut-metagenome-genome-assembly--contig:-NODE-1169-length-12515-cov-2.84013_pt1 | contig 12515 bp, 9 predicted proteins | sample MGYA00248264_ERZ651846 | MGnify/ENA primary metagenome ERZ651846 (study PRJEB26924, sample SAMEA4378271) | human gut metagenome | biome: human gut; feature: human-associated habitat; material: faeces...
CTTCTTATGGAATTATGAAAGAAGATACCATGGAAATACTGGTAAAAAAGGCCTTGGAAGAAGCAGAAGATTTCTGCACCTTTGGATTTCAGGGCGGTGAGCCTACACTTGCAGGACTGGAATTTTTTGAGAAATTTGTGGAATGTGTTAAAAAATATAAAAAAAAAGAAACAAAAGTAAATTTCTGCCTTCAGACAAACGGAACACTTTTAGACGATAACTGGGTAAAATTTTTAAAAGAAAACAACTTTTTAGTTGGAATTTCCTTAGACGGAACAAAAGAAATTCATGACAGAAACAGACAGGACGCTAAAAAGAAGGGAACCTTTGCTCTTGTTCTGAAAAATGCAAAAGAATTGCTGAAAAATAAGGTAGAAGTAAATATTCTTTGTGTGCTTACCAAACAGAGTGCAAAAAAGATAGCTTCTATTTATCGCTTTTTAAAGAAAGAAGGCTTTTATTATCAGCAGTATATTCCCTGCTTAGACCCTATGGGAGAGGAAGAAGGACAATACCCTTGGTCTTTAACGCCCAAGGTGTATGCAGAAGCATTGAAGGAGCTTTTTGACTTATGGTTTGAGGATATTCAAAAGGGAGAAATCGTCTCTATTCGTGAATTTGACAACTGGCTTTCTATGTTAAAGGGAATGCCGCCGGAAGCCTGCTCTCAGACAGGAAGATGTTCCATGCAGAATATTGTAGAAGCAAACGGTGATATTTATCCATGTGATTTTTATGTGCTGGATAATTGCAGAGTTGCCAATGTGACGGATGAAAATTTCCGCTTCTTTCAGGGAATTTTACCGGATATGGAATTTTTTAAGGAAGGCGTAAAGCGAGGGGAGAATTGTAAGGCTTGTAAGTGGTACCCTCTTTGCAGAGGAGGCTGCAGAAGAAATTATACAAAAGAAAATAAGAATTATTTCTGCGAAGCATATCAGGAATTTTTTGAATACAGTATTGTAAGATGGGAATGGCTGGCAGCAAGATTATAATAACGTTCTCCGCTGTTCCATAGAAAACTCGTCCATTTTTAAGTTTTTCTGCGCCGCTTATAGATGCCTTGCTCACCAAACTCGTGCTGGTGCACTCAGACACGGTTCTCAAGGCATCGCTATGCTTGAAAAACTTTTAAAATGTTCCGATTGTTTGTCTATGGAACAGCGGAGTATTTTTATACATCTCATAGTTGAGAATAATATATGGTATAAAAATCACGGAGATGTATGGCTGCTATGTTGTTGAAACAATTTGCCACAGGTGGAAAATTGCTTCAACAGCACTTTCTAATTTATTTTCCTTCTTTTTGAGCTTTATCCGGCATGTAAGGCGGGTACGGACAGCCGGTGATAAGCTGTGTACCGTCTGAAAAGCCTTCCGGTCGGTCTTTTAAGGTTGTAATTAAAGCATTGCGAAGTTCTTTAATACGTTCGTCATAAGCCGGATTGGATATTTCATCATGAAGTTCTTTGGGATCTTCGCTGATGCGGAAATATTGTTCTTTTCCTGTTTCACTGTACCAGATAAATTTGTCATAAGATGAAACCAGCCAGTGATTGGAATAAGGGCCGTAAGAATGCTCTCCGTGGAGAACGTCTCGCAGTTTTTCATCAGGATTTTTAACCAGTGGAAGCATACTCTTTCCATCTACACTTTCTGGAATATTTCCTTGTGCAAAATCCAGAAGAGTTGGCATAACATCGCGAAGTTCTACGACACTGTGGGAAACTGTGCCTTGTTTTATACCAGGGAGAAGCTTTTCATTTCCTGATAAAATCATAGGAATGCGGATACTTCCCTGATATGGGCGTGATTTTCGGAACAGATGATGATCGCACAGTTCTTCGCCATGGTCAGATGTAAAGAGAATAAGTGTGTTGTCGTAAACACCATATTCTACTAAAGCCTGTATCAGACGGCCAATCTGGTGATCCAGATGGGTAATGCAGGCATAATAACCGATTTGCGCTTCTCTGATAAGATCCGGATCAGATGGTCCGCATTTTGAGTCAAAGGTACGTCCCATAGTCTGTAATTCTTCAGTTGTTTCCCAATCACCTACAGCAGGAGGTGTCAGTTCTTTTTTATTATATAAGTCGAAATAATAAGCCGGTGCATCAAAAGGAGGGTGAGGTCTTAAATAAGATGCCATAAGAAAGAAAGGCTTTTGAGGATCTTTTCTTCTTAAAAAATCAATACTCCTGTCTGTTACCCAGTTGGTAGGGTGATATTTTTCTTCATAAATCCAAGGGCGTGCTACCCAACTGTTACATTCCAGACCGGTATCTGTTACATCTGCATCAATTCCCTTTTCTTGCTTTAACCAGTGGAAATAGTCGTCCGCATTTTTCTGGGACTCCTGCCATGGTACATTTGTGTAGCGGGCGCTGTGAAGATATCCGTCATGGAGTTCTACATTATGAAAACCCAGATAATTTCGAAGGGGATGTACGTGCATTTTTCCTACACATTGGCAGTAGTAACCTGCGTTGGCAAACTCGCCAGCCATAGTATTCGGGTATTCCCATGGAATATTGTCTTCATATCCGGTTCGCTTGTGATGTTCCTGTGCCATACCGGTATGAAGGGCGGCTCTTGCTGCAATGCAGCTTGGGCAGGAACTGTAAGCATTATCAAAGGAAATACCTCTGCTGGCAAGGGTATCAAGATAAGGTGTTTTTACATCAGGATGCCCTGCAAAACCCAGACAATCTCCACGAAGCTGATCCGTCATAAGAAGTAATATATTAGGTTGCTTCAAAATTTCATTCCTCCATTCATTCAAACTATCTACAACTATACGAGAATTCTCAGGAAAATACAAGGTAATTTATAAAATATCAAAAGGTGTTGGTGAAGGTGACGAAAGATAAAAGGGAGAAAATTGAGTTAGAATACGAGAAAAGCATAAATAAATAAGAAATATATTATGTTTTTGGGCAAAATAACCATACAGAAAGTGGATTGTGCAAAATATGCAACAAATAATATAAATACAAAATAAAAAAATGTGCTATAATGTAACATATAAAATCTAAACGAGATGTTTAACATCTACAAATAGGGAGGAATTAGCGATGAAAATGAAAATGGTAAAGAAACTTGTAGCTATGGCTCTTGTTTCAACAATGACTTTATCTGGACTTGCTGCATGTGGGGACACAAAAGAAGAAAAATCTGCTAAAGAAGAAACAGGTAAAGAAGAAGGCAAAGAAACAGAAGAAGGAAAACAGACTCTGAAGTTAGCTGCTTTCAAAGGTGGTAACGGAGAAAAAATTTGGGAAGATATTGCAGCAGCTTTCGAAGAAGAAAAAGGTGTTGAAGTAGAATTAGAAATGTCTTCTGAATTGGACAAGGACTTAACAAAATCCATTCAGAAAGGTGAATTCCCTGACGTAGTATATTACAACTTAGGACAGAAGAGCGGATTTACAGAAACAATGTTAAAAGAAGGTGCAGTTGCTGATATCTCAGATGTATTTGCTGATGAAGAATTAAAGAGCAGACTGTTAGATGGTATTACAGATGGTACAGATGCACAGCCATTTGCTGATGGAAAAATCTATCTTGCACCTATCTTCTACACACCAACAGGATTTTGGTATAACAAAAACCTGTTCGAAGGTGAAAATAAAAAATATGATCTTCCAACAACTTGGGAAGAGTTCTTTGCTTTAGGTGATGCAGCAAAAGCTGATGGAGTTGCTTTATTCACATTCCCGCAGTCCGGTTACTTAGATGCAACTATGTACAGTATGTTAGCACAGGCTGGCGGAACAGAATTCTATCAGAAAGCAATCAAATACGACAAAGATACATGGACATCTGAAACAGGTAAAAAAGTTCTTGATACTTTAGGAAAATTAGTATCTGCTGATTACACAGAAAAAGATACAGTAGCAAATGCAAATGCTGACGGTGGTTTCAAAATCAACCAGCAGAATGTTATTGATAACAAAGCATTATTCATGCCAAACGGTAACTGGGTAATCGGTGAAATGGCTGCTTCTACACCAGAAGAATTCAGATGGGGAATGATGCCAGCTCCTAAGTGGGATGGCGATGAAAGCCAGACAATGTACACATTTACAGAACAGATGTGGATTCCAGCAGAAGCTGAAAACATGGATTTAGCAAAAGAATTTATCAAATTTATGTATTCTGATAAAGTTGTTGATATTTTATTAAATAATGAAACAACAGATAAAGAAACAGGTACAACAGCTCCAGCTCCAGTTGTAGCTCCAGTAAAAGGTGCTGCTGAAAAATTACCAGAAGGTACAACAAAAGACTGCTACGAAGCATCAACAGCAGATAACATCGTTACAGTTACAGGTGGATGGGTTGCTACAGAACCAATCGAAGGTCTGAATATGAAAGAAGCAGTTTATGGACCAGCTTATGGTGTAAACACAGGTGAAATGACAGTAGAAGATTGGCAGGCACAGTTAACAGAAACATGGGAAAAATGTGCAGGCGCTTTAAAGTAAGCACAATTTAAACATGGATATTGAAACGGTGAGTTGTTTACGACTCACCGTTTTTAAAAGAAAAGGAGGAAAACCATGAACAGGAAAAAATCACAGGGACGTTTTGTGTTTGCCTGTCTGGCACCGGCAGTTCTTTTAATTTTACTCTTCATCTTCCTTCCTACAGTAAAAGTCTTTAATATGTCTTTATACCGTATGGGAGGAATTACAAACAAGAAAGAATTTGTTGGGTTTGCAAACTTTGCAAAATTGATGCAAGATAAAGCTTTCTTAGAAGCAATGCAGAACACAATTTTGGTTATTGTGTTAGTTATGATTTTTACAATTGTATTAGCAGTTCTTTTTGCAGCTTTATTATCCAGAGGAGATTTTAAGGGAAAAAATTTCTTCCGTGTTATCTTCTATATTCCTAATATTTTAAGTATTGTAGTTGTAGCTGGTATTTTTGGTGCTATTTACAATCCTAGTTCAGGTTTGTTAAATACATTTTTAGAGGCAATTCATTTGGATGGATTAGTACATCAGTGGATGGGTGAGCCGAAAATTGTTCTTTATTCTGTAATTTTTGCTCTTGTATGGCAGGCTATTGGTTACTACATGGTTATGTATATGGCAAGTATGGCAGCGATTCCGGAAGATTTGTATGAAGCAGCATCTCTTGATGGTTCTTCACAAATACATACATTCTTTACAGTAACTCTGCCACTTATTTGGAATAATATTCGTACAACATTAACTTTCTACATTATCAGTACCATTAATTTAAGTTTCTTGTTTGTTCAGATTATGACAGATGGTGGACCAAATGGAAAAACAGAGGTTGCACTGAACTACATGTACAAACAGGCTTATGGTGCAGGTGTATATGGATATGGTATGGCAATCGGTGTAGTTGTATTTATTTTCTCATTTGTTCTTGCTGCAGTTGTAAACAAGATTACAGATAGAGAAGTCTTAGAATTTTAGAAAGGAGAGCGAAAAGAAATGAAAAAGTCAAATAGCGTAGGTAAGATTTTATCCAAAATTATCATTTATATTGCTCTTTTTGCTCTGGCAATTTCTATTATTGTACCGGTTGGCTGGGTATTCATGGCCAGTGTAAAAAGAAATGCAGAATTTATTGGTGTAGATATTAACCCGTGGGCGCTTCCGACAGATCCACGTTGGGAGAACTTTAAACAGGCGTTTGTAGATGCCAGAATGGGAGAGTTTTTCTTAAACTCTGTTATGGTAACAGCATTGGCTCTTTGTCTCTTGCTTTTAATTGCATTACCGGCATCTTATGTACTGGCAAGATTTAACTTTAAATGCAAAGGTATTTTAAATCTGGCTTGTATGGCCGGTCTGTTTATTAACGTAAACTACATTGTAGTTCCGATTTTCTTAATGCTGTCAGATGCAAATAAGACATTCGGTGTAGATTTCTTCCTGAATAACCGTTTCCTTCTGGCGCTGATTTATGCGGCTACCAGTCTTCCGTTTACGATTTATCTGTTAAGCGGTTACTTTAAAACTTTACCAAAGGGATTTGAAGAAGCGGCTTACATTGACGGATGCGGTTATTTTAAGACTATGACAAAAATCATGATACCTATGGCAAAGCCAAGTATCATTACAGTTATCTTATTCAACTTCCTGTCCTTCTGGAATGAGTATATCATTGCATACACATTGATGGATGGACACGATACTCTGGCTATGGGACTGAAAAACCTGATGGCAGTAGAAAAAACAGCTACAAACTACGGTATCATGTATGCCGGTCTTGTAATTGTTATGCTTCCTACATTAATTCTGTATATCGCAGTACAGAAACGTTTAACTGAGGGTATGACTCTCGGCGGACTGAAAGGATAAGGAGGAAATAGTAATGAATAATGCAGTAAAGATTATTATTAAAAGTATTGTTTTTATTGTTTGCCTCGGCTTAATTATTGTGGGGCAGAAAAATATCAGTCTTACAGGTCTGGCTATGGAATTAATCGGATTAGTTGGTCTGCTGGTGTTATTATTTCTTTACAATAAAAAATATCAATAGAGAAAAGAGGCGCTGCATATTGTGCAACGCCTCTTTTGTGTTTGCAAATGAAGATAAGAACATGAAATTTACATAAAAATGACAAAAAGAAATCAATTTGTGCAAAGGAATTTAAAGAAATTTTTGATAGAATAAGAATATAAGAAACAGGAAAAAAATTATAGGAAAAGGAGATATTGTTATGAAAAAACCAGTATTAGTAGTTATGGCTGCAGGTATGGGAAGTCGTTACGGCGGATTAAAACAGATTGACCCGGTAGATGCACAGGGACATATCATTATGGACTTTTCTATCTATGATGCAGTAAAAGCAGGATTTGGAAAAGTTATCTTTATTATTAAAAAAGAAAATGAAGCAGATTTTAAAGCTGCAATCGGTGACCGTTTAAGCAAAGTCATTGATGTAGAATATGTATTTCAGGACTTACAGAATATTCCGGAAGGATACGAAGTACCGGCAGACCGTGTAAAACCATGGGGAACAGGTCATGCAATTTTAAGCTGTCTGGGAACTATTGACGCTCCGTTTGCAGTTATTAACGCAGACGATTACTATGGAAGTCACGCATTTAAAATGATTTACGATTATCTTACAACTCATGAAGATGATGATAAATATCGTTACACAATGGTAGGATATGTAGTAGAAAATACATTAACAGAAAACGGACACGTTGCAAGAGGTGTTTGTGTAACAGATGAAAACGGATATCTTCAGAAAATCAACGAAAGAACACATATTGAAAAGAGAGAAAACGGCACAGCATACACAGAAGATGACGGACAGACATGGACCGTTATTCCGGAAGGCAGCACAGTTTCTATGAATATGTGGGGCTTCACACCAAGTATTCTGGCAGAACTGAAAGCTCGTTTCTCTAAATTCTTAGATGAAAATCTGGAAAAAAATCCATTAAAATGCGAATACTTCCTTCCATTTGTAGTGGATGAATTATTAAACGAAGGAAAAGCTACGGTTCAGGTATTAAAATCACTGGATAAATGGTACGGCGTAACTTACAAAGAAGATAAGCCGGTGGTTGTAGCTGCAATTCAGAGCTTAAAAGACAGTGGATTATATCCTGAAAAACTTTGGGAGGAAAAATAAAATGGCAGAAGTAAAAACAGCAACAATTGAAAGCTTTCAGTTTCAGGGAGCTTGTGTAGAGTGTATTCCTTACGGAAGCGGTCATATCAATGATACTTTCCGTGTTACTTGTGATGATAACGGGACAACAAGAAGATATATTTTACAGAGAATGAATAAGAATATTTTCTTAAATCCAGAAGAACTTATGGAAAACGTAGTGGGTGTTACTTCATGGTTGAATAAAAAAATTCAGGAAAATGACGGAGACCCAGAAAGAGAAACTTTGAATATTGTTTCTACAAAAGATGGAAAATCTTTTTGCGTAGATGAAGATGGAGAATATTGGAGAGCTTATATCTTTATTGAAGGAGCTAGTACTTATGACTTAGTTCAGAACAAAGAAGATTTCTATCAGAGTGCTGTTGCATTTGGTCATTTTCAGGGACTTCTTGCAGATTATCCGGCAGAAACTCTCCATGAGACAATTGTGAACTTCCATAATACAGTAGACCGTTTTACTAAGTTTAAAAAAGCAGTAGAAGAAGATGCCTGCGGTAGAGCAAAAGACGTGCAGGAAGAAATTAATTTTGTATTAGAAAGAGAAAAACTTGCACACATTTTATGTGATATGCAGTCTGAGAAAAAAATTCCTCTCCGCGTAACACATAATGATACAAAATTAAATAATATTATGATTGATGATGAAACACGTAAAGCAATTTGTGTTATTGACTTAGATACGGTTATGCCGGGACTTGCAGTAAATGACTTTGGTGATTCTATCCGTTTCGGAGCAAGTACAGGAGAAGAAGACGAAAGAGATTTATCTAAAGTATCTTGTAGTATGGAGTTATTTGACTTGTATACAAAAGGCTTTATTGAAGGATGTAATGGAAGCCTTACAAAAGAAGAATTAGATATGCTTCCAATTGGTGCAATGACAATGACTTATGAATGTGGTATGCGTTTCCTTACAGATTATTTAGAGGGAGACCATTACTTTAAAGTACACAGAGAAGGTCATAATCTGGATCGTTGTCGTACACAGTTTAAGCTAGTAAAAGATATGGAAGAAAAACTGGAACAGATGAATGAAATTGTAAACAAATATCGTTAAGCTTTACTTGAATTTTCAGGAAGAAAGTGGTAGAGTATAAACAAACATAAAAAGTGTTTTGAAACATAAAAAATAGTGCTTTTCTCAAAGGAGGAATAAAAATGGCAATATTAGTAACAGGCGGTGCCGGATATATCGGCAGCCATACAGTAGTAGAACTTCAGAGTGCAGGTTATGATGTAGTAGTAGTAGATAACCTTTCCAATTCCAGTGAAAAATCTCTGGAAAGAGTAGAAAAAATTACAGGAAAACCTGTTAAATTTTATAAGGCAGATATTTTAGACAGAGATGCGTTAAATGAAATCTTTGAAAAAGAAGAGATTGATTCCTGTATTCATTTTGCCGGATTAAAAGCAGTAGGAGAGTCTGTGGCAAAACCATGGGAATATTATGAAAACAATATTGCCGGTACTCTTACTTTAGTAGATGTTATGAGAAAGCATAATGTGAAAAATATTATCTTTTCATCTTCCGCTACTGTATACGGAGATCCTGCAATTATTCCAATCACAGAGGAATGTCCAAAAGGTCAGTGCACCAATCCTTACGGCTGGACAAAATCCATGTTAGAGCAGATTTTATCCGATATTCAGAAAGCAGATCCGGAATGGAACATCGTTCTTTTAAGATACTTTAACCCAATCGGAGCACATAAGAGCGGAACAATCGGAGAAAATCCAAATGGTATTCCAAACAACCTGATGCCATATATTACACAGGTTGCAGTAGGAAAATTAAAAGAATTAGGTGTGTTCGGAAATGACTACGATACACATGATGGTACAGGTGTAAGAGATTATATCCATGTTGTAGACCTTGCAAAAGGCCATGTAAAAGCTTTAAAGAAAATCGAAGAAAAAGCAGGGCTTAAAATTTACAATCTGGGAACAGGTGTAGGATACAGCGTTCTGGATATGGTAAAGAACTTCGAAGAAGCTACCGGCGTAAAAGTACCTTATGTAATCAAACCACGCCGTCCGGGCGATATTGCTACCTGCTACTCCAGCGCAAAAAAAGCAGAAGAAGAACTGGGATGGAAAGCAGAATTCGGCATTAAAGAAATGTGCGAAGACTCTTGGAGATGGCAGTCAAACAATCCAAACGGATACGAAGAATAAAATAAAAAAATAAGATAAAAGGAAAGAGCTTGCCATAGTTATATGTGCAAACTCTTTCCTCTTTTTAGTTAAAACTCAACTTCTTTCGTACATGAAAAATACTAAATTTTTCTGTTCATACTTTAAAACAATCGTAACACAGTATATGAAAGTGCCCTATATTTTAGCGAATTTGTCGAGTACGCTTTGAGACCATAGGCTCAAAGGGAACGCAGACTGAGCGTGAAATATAGGGCACTTTCATATACGTTTGTTAGGATATTTTTTACCTAGTATAATTTCTTGTGTTCATAAACAGCTTCACAAGTAAGTTGCACTCCCAACTTTTTAAATACTTTCTTGTCCACAGCAGAAAGCATAACAGAGGAATGTACCTGACACCCTTTTAATTTTGGAAGCTGTGCAAGAGCCAGTTTTGCAAGGTCACTGGTGGCAGCGGTACTGGAAAGTGCAATTAACACTTCGTCTGTATGCAGGCGTGGGTTCTGGCTTCCCAGATACTCTGTTTTTAACTTCTGGATTGGCTCAATGGCTGCCGGAGAGATAACATGTACCTCATGAGGAATATTGGCAAGCTCCTTTAAGGTATTTAACATAAGGGCAGCAGAAGCGCCTAATAAATCAGAGGTTTTTCCGGTGATGATTTTTCCGTCCTCCAGTTCAAGTGCAACCGCAGGCGCCCCTGTTTCTTTTGCACAGTCAAGAGCGGCAGTAGTTGCTTTTCTGTTTTCTGTGGAGATGCCTGCCTGTTTCAGCAACAGCTCTAATTTGAATACTTCATCATCGTTGTTTTCCCCTTCCAGATGTCTTTCCAGAGCCTGATAATATCTGCGGATAATTTCCTGTTTGGATGCTTCACGGCATACCTCATCGTCAACGATACAGTTTCCAACCATGTTTACACCCATATCCGTAGGAGACTGGTATGGGCATTTCCCGAAGATACGCTCAAAAATTGCGCTTAATACAGGGAAAATTTCCACATCACGATTGTAGTTTACCGTTGTTTCACCGTAAGCCTCCAGATGGAACGGGTCAATCATGTTGACGTCATTTAAGTCAGCGGTAGCTGCCTCATAAGCCAGATTTACCGGATGCTTTAACGGAATATTCCAGATTGGGAAAGTTTCAAATTTTGCATAGCCTGCATGAATTCCACGTTTATGCTCATGGTAAAGCTGGGAGAGGCAGGTTGCCATTTTTCCGCTTCCAGGACCCGGTGCAGTAATGATAACCAGAGGACGGGAGGTTTCGATATAATCATTTTTTCCGTAGCCTTCATCGCTGACAATGAGAGGAATGTTGCTTGGATAACCTTCAATCGGGTAATGGATATATACTTTAATTCCTAAATTTTCCAATTTTGATTTAAAGATATTTGCGCTGTTCTGTCCGGAATACTGTGTAATAACTACACTTCCTACGAAAAAGCCTCTTTCTTTGAAGGCGTCGATTAAACGGATTACATCAAGGTCATAGGTAATTCCCAAATCTCCTCTTATTTTATTTTTTTCAATGTCTCCGGCACTGATAACAATTACGATTTCTGCATGCTCAGAAAGCTGCATTAACATTCTAAGCTTGCTGTCTGGGGCAAATCCGGGTAAAACTCTGGAGGCGTGATAGTCGTCAAAGAGTTTACCGCCAAACTCCAGATACAGCTTGTTATCAAACTTGCTGATACGTTCTTTAATGTGTTCTGATTGCATCGATAAATACTTGTCATTATCAAATCCTATTTTCATATTCATGCCCCTTTTCTATAAATTTTTTTAAACCACTGCGATAGTATACTACAAAAGCAAGGGGAAATTCTAGTGGTAAAAAGAAAAATGTTTTATTTTGTGTATATTCAACATAAATTTACAAAAGTTTAATAAATGTGTCCTCTTTTTCACAATCTAAATGTTGATTTATAGCACAGTAATCCTTATAATAAAAGAGATAGTATGAGGAGGATGAAAATGGATCAAAATCAAAACCCAAGTCCACAAAATAATAATGAAAATGGACCTAAGAATAAACAACCCATACTGATGCTTTTAATTTGCATTATGGTGGTTATGTTTTTAGTAAATCTCCTGACAATGACAATGCAGGGAGGTTCCGGTGAAATTAAATACAGTGAGTTTGTAGATTTGCTGGAGCAGGGCAAGGTTCAGGAGGTACAGATTAAAGGGGAAACTTTAAGAGTTACCTTAAAAGAGCAGCAGCGCATGGGCGTAAAAAAAGAAGTTTATACGGTTCTTTCCGAAGATAAGACCGATTTGGTAAAAAGACTGGAAAGAGCAGGAGTCAATGACTATTATACTGAAAAGCCCAATGTAGTTATGGGAATTCTGTTCAGTCTGATTAGTCTGATTGTACCGATTGTTTTAATGTTCTTCCTGCTGAATATGCTGTTTCGCCGTATGAATAAAAACGGCGGCATGATGGGCGGCGTAGGAAAGAGCAAAGCAAAAGCTTACGTACAGAAGGAAACAGGAATTACTTTTAAGGATGTGGCAGGACAGGATGAAGCAAAAGAGTCCTTACAGGAGGTTGTTGATTTTCTGCATAATCCGGGAAAATACACTGCTATCGGTGCAAAGCTTCCAAAAGGTGCATTGCTTGTAGGACCTCCGGGTACAGGTAAAACACTTCTGGCAAAAGCAGTTGCCGG
>ENA-OWPJ01001170-OWPJ01001170.1-human-gut-metagenome-genome-assembly--contig:-NODE-1170-length-12508-cov-2.40625_pt1 | contig 12508 bp, 7 predicted proteins | sample MGYA00248264_ERZ651846 | MGnify/ENA primary metagenome ERZ651846 (study PRJEB26924, sample SAMEA4378271) | human gut metagenome | biome: human gut; feature: human-associated habitat; material: faeces...
GGGCGTTCACCGGTCTTGCTGCCCGTGCCTGTATATCCGGGGTGTTCACCGGTCTTGCTGCCTGTGCCCGTATATACGGGGCGTTCACCGGATCCGCTGCCTGTGCCCGTGTATCCGGGACGCGCTCCGCCCTTGCCGCCTGTGCCTGTGTATCCGGGGCGCTCACCGGCCCCTCCGGCCGTGCCTCCGGGACGGCCCGCCGGCTTCTCTCCTGCAAAACGCGGACGCTGGCCTGTCTTTCCCTCACCGCTTACAGGACGTTCCGGCATCCTCTCACCTGCATAGGTGCTTCGCATTCCGCCGTTCTTTCCTGGTATGCCCGGGGTACGCTCTGCGTCTCCCGCTCCGGCATAGCGCGGACGGGCGCCGGAACCGGAGCTGGGCCCGGCAGCCGAACCGGAGCCGCGGCCATCTGATGCAGTCCTTACTGACGCCCTGCCGGCAGATACCGGCGTTCCCTGCCTGGATCCGCCTCCCGAACCTGCGCGGCCCGCCTGTCCGGCGCCCCTTATCTCCTGCCCGCTGCCTCCGATACGCCCGCGGGGCATTGTATCTGAATCAGCCCCGGCACCGGCGCCCAAATCGCGCTTCCTGCTGCGGCTTCTTAATCTCTCTTCTTCCTCATCAAATCCATTGTCAAACTCACGATTCATTCGTCCATCCTCATTCCATCACGTAAACCAGGCGCTAATCATTCATAAGCAGCCCCGCTCCCCTGACCCGCAGACTGTATCCGGGCACGGCTAAAACGCAGGAGCATTCTTAACGCAAACGTCATGCATATCAATATGCATTTTTATTAATAAATCCCTTGAAAACAGTGAGAAACATAATCTTGAAGTCAAAACCCAGACTCCAGTTCTCAATGTAATAAAGGTCATGCTCAATCCTCTTGGTAATTGATGTATCCCCGCGGTAGCCATTGACCTGGGCCCAGCCCGTGAGTCCCGGACGCACCTGATGCTTAATCATATACCGCGGTATCTCTTCTTTAAATTTTTCCACAAACAGCGGCCGCTCCGGCCGGGGCCCCACCAGACTCATATCACCAATGAGGACATTAAAAAACTGGGGCATCTCGTCAATGCTTGTCTTGCGTATGAAACGTCCCACAGGCGTTACCCTGGGATCATGGGGCGTTGTCCACTGGCTGCGCTCCCTGCCCGGGTCCTGAACCTCCATGGAACGGAACTTGTACATCTTAAAGGGACGGTTGTGCAGCCCTATCCTCTCCTGGCTGAAAAGCACGGGCCCTGGTGAAGTGATTTTGATGAGCAGAGCCGTAACCAGCATGAGAGGCGAAAATACAATCAGACCAAACAGAGCGCCGGCTAAATCCACTATCCGTTTCATGGTGGCGTTAAACACCCCGGTAAGGGGCACATGGCGGATGTGGATTACCGGAAGTCCCTGAAGGTCTTCCATATAGGGAATCGTCGGTATTATGTTATTATAATCCGGTATGAACTTTGTATGCACGCCTGATTTCTCGCAGGCAGCCACAATCTGTTCCAGATTAGAGTACTCTTTGATGCTCAGGGTAATGGCTATTTCGTCCAGCGTATTGGACGCCAGGAAATCCTCCAGATGATTGGTGGGTCCCAGCACCTGTACCTTTTTATATGCAAAGCCGGCCGGCCGGTGGTCATCCAGGATTCCCTGGACATGGTAACCCCATTCCGGATTGACGCTGACCCTGTCGATGAACCCTTCGGCCGCCCGGCTGTAGCCAATAAGGAGCACATGCTTCTGATTATAGCCGTTGGTCCGCAGGGAGCGCAGGAAGATGCGTATTGATATCCGCTCTGCTTCCAGCAGGATGATATTGGCCGCAAAGAATGCCAGAATCATCTTTGTGGAGAAATAGCTCAGATGGCTTACGAACCTTCGCAGGCCAAAAAGCACGAACGTAAAGAGCATAAGGCCGATGACATTGGCCTTGCAGATATTGGCCAGTTCCGAACGCCGCCCCTGAATCCGTTTGGGCACATACAGATGGAAACTGGCATATAGAATCAGGTATATGGGCACGATAAAAATGAGCGCCATAAAATATACCTGGGGCTTTAGCACGCCTTCGTCTAAGGGCAGTACCTTTCCGCTGATGAACCATGCCAGAGCATAGGCCACCACAGTGACCAGTATATCCAGCAGGACATGCATGCGGTTCAGCCTTTTCTGGTTATCTTTTATCATTGTATTTCACCTTGGTTTCTCAGGGAATCCCTTCTTACCGTAAATATCGTTGTTATTATACATGATAAGCCGTCATTATTCTATAACATTTCTCTTAATTTCGAAAAAGTTCATAATTTAGCAATCTGCCTTGCGGCAAACTCATAAACATAGATAAGGGTCCCTGTAATCAATTCCCATTCAATGGCCAGATAATTTTTAAGCCGTTCCCTGCTGTAAGGCACCTTCCGGCACCTTTTAGCGGTTGCCAGGCCTTCCTTCACGCCAGCCGCATAATCCCTTCCAAATCCCTTTTTCTTAAAAAACATGTATTTAAGTCCCATTCCCAGGAGAATCGGAACCAGGTTCACCGCCAGCTGCAAAAGGGGCATGTTTTTATAATTCAGATAAATATTATTCCTGGCAGCCAGCTTTACCTTGAAGGGATTGTACTTGGAACCGCTGGTGCCGCTTCCCACATGATAAACCATGGCCGTGGGACAATAGATGTTGTCATATCCCGCAATTCTGGCCCTGTAGCCAACGTCCAAATCCTCCAGGTACGCAAAATGCATCTCGTCAAAGTATCCGATTTCATCAAACACCTCCCGGCGGTAAATGGCTGCCCCGGCGCAGGCCGAGAAGATGCGGCAGGCCCTGTTATATTTTGCGGATGAGCGTCCCACCCCTCTCTGGTATGCCCAGCCCAACAGACTGTACATATCCCCGGCATCGTCCATCAGCTCCTTGCGGCAGAGCTGAATCATCTTGCAGCTGACGGAAAATATCTTTGGGGAGCGCTCAATGGCCTTAATCATTTCTCCCACATAGTGGAAGTCCGGCTCCGTGTCATTGTTGAGCAGAATCACATAGGGAGTCGCCGCCGCCTTAAGGCCCACATTCACCGCGCCTGAGAACCCGGTGTTCTCCGGCAGGAAAATGGCCGGAATCTCTTGCTCCTTCAGCCACTCCACGCTTCCGTCTGTGGAACCGTTGTCCACCACCAGGATGTCAAAATCCCGGCAAATCTGCATGCTGAGAGCTTTGAAACAGGGTTCCATAAACTTAAGCCCGTTATAATTGGGTATGACGATGGTTACCTTTCTGCGCCTGCCTGTTCTTCGGCCGGTTTCATTGCCACGTCCCGCTTCATTGCCGCATCCTGCTTTATTATCGCATCCCGCTTCATTGCCGCGTCCCGCTTTATAATCGCATTCTGCTTCATAATCATTTCTATGGTCACTCATGTGCTTTCGTATCGTCCTCCGGCGCAAACTGTTCGTAAACCTTAAGGTCATAAGGCTCACCTATTTTTTCCTTCAGAAGGTCCCTGAGCGCGAAATTAGATTTGCGCAGCGTCAGGTTGGGGTTGTAGCAGGGGTCGCCATTTTGAATGATATCAGGCCACTTCCGTATGAAAATGGCTACCTCCCGGTTAAAGCGGGCTATCTTTTCAGGCGTATCCTCCAGTCCTCTGGACTTGGATTCATAGTGGTAAAAGCATGAATAAGGCGCATACACTACCATTTTCCCCAGGGCGCGTACTTTCATGCAGTAATCAATGTCATTAAAGGCCACTGCCAGCTCCGGGCTCAAACCTCCCACCTGGTCAAAGACGGATTTCTTTGTCATGAGGCAGGCCGCCGTGACGGCGCTGTAGTCCTGGGCGCACATGGCTCTGTGGAAATAGCTGTTCTCGGCCTTATGAAGTCCGATAAATGTATGGCCCGCAATGCCGCCAAAGCCTATGACCACTCCGGCGTGCTGTATGGTGTCATCCCCATAGAGAAGTCTGGCTCCTGCAATGCCCACATCCTCCCTCTGGCAGAATCCCAGCATTTCCTTTATACTGTCCTCTTCAATCAGCTCCGTGTCATTGTTGAGCAGCAGCAGGTATTCACCCTTTGCAAAGGAGGCTCCGTAATTATTGATGGCTGAATAGTTGAAGCCCTCCTTCCAGGTAACCACCCGGAAATTGGTGTGCTCCGCCTGCATCTTATCATAGTAGGCGAAGGTTTCCTTCTGGGAACTGTTATTTTCCACGATAATGAATTCCAGGTTCCGGTATGACGATTTCTCCATCAGGGACCGCACGCACACATCCAGGTCCTGGCTGTGGTCCTTGTTGGGGATGATGACAGACACCAGAGGTTCCCCCTGTATCTCAAAGGTGGTATGGTAAATGCCGTAATCCACGCCCTTCTCCACCTTCACTGCCGGAATTCCCATACGCTCATAGTGGGCCATGATGGCTCTGGATCCGGCCTCAAAGGCATACATCTTGCTCTCCGGGTTGCTGGCCGTGGAATTCTGATGGCAGCGCCAGTGATAGAGGACCTTTGGAATATGGTATACCCTCTTTGCCGCCTCCGTACACCGGAAAATGAAATCATAATCCTGGGCGCCGTCAAACTCCTGGCGGAATCCGCCCACCTGCTTTAACAAATCCTGCCTTATGACGAACAGATGGCATATATAATTGACGCTGGTCAGCAAATCCGGGTTGAAATCCGGTTTGAAATGAGGGTCAAACAGGGCCTTTCCATCCATGTCCAGCTTATCTTCATCAGAATAAATAACCTGGCAGTCGGGATTTTCATTGATTGCCTTCACGACCTCATAAAAAGCATTGGGAGGAAGCGTATCGTCATGATCGGCCAGGATGACAAAGTCTCCCCTGGCCATATCCAGGGCTGCATTGGTATTGCCTGAGATTCCGCGGTTGCTGCCCAGAATCTCATAGCGCACACGCCGGTCACGGTCCGCGTACTTCTTAAGCACGCGCTCCAGCCCCTCACCCCTGGGACTTCCGTCTGCAACACATATCTCCCAGTTTGTATAGGTCTGTTCCATGATAGAGTCCAGCATTTCCCTGAGATAGCGCTCCGGGGTCTTATAGGCGGGAATCACAACAGACAGCATGGGCTCAAAGTCAAATAAATGCTTTCTCTGCTCCGCCAGCTCCTCGTCCGTTGGTTTGGTCAGCTCATACCACTCGCTGTAATCATAATCATTGTCAATTCCCTGCAGCTTGTGCTTTGACTTGACCACAAGGGCCTTAAGGCCATGCTCCTTCCAAAAATCCATGGCCACATGGACTGTCTCCATGTTCATCAGGTCCTTAAGCTTCTCCATGCGCTTGTGGGCCACGCTGGCCCGCCTGGCAATCAGTTCCTCATTGTACTTGATTTTTGCCTGGCGTCCCTCACAGCGGATCAGCAGGTAATAATCCTTCCCCCGCTCATAGGGAAACTGGATGTCAAATCCAAATTCCCGGTCATAGACCTTCTTAAAATATATCTGGCTCACATCATCCCTGCGGGTATTTACATGCTTAAATTTTACCGGCTGGCGCTTCTCATCCTCCACCCGGAAGGTGGCCTTGCTGTCAGGGGATTTACCTATAGCCCATCCGTTAAGGGTAATGGAATTCTCCCGGATGCGTACCACGTCTATCTTATATTTCATGCTTCATTACCGCCCTTTTTCTCTTCCTCGTTAAAATTAATACGCTCTTCCTCAATAACCAGGGGCCGCTTCATCACCCGCTGGTTAATACTCATGATATACTCTCCCAGAAAACCGATGAAGAACAGCTGTACCGACCCCAAAAACAGCATTCCGATCAGCATGGGCGCCATGCCTGCCGGGAAACGGTCCCACCAAATCAGCTTCATTACCAGGTAGACCATGGCGATGAGCATGCTGACAACAGCGCATATGCTGCCGAAAATCGTAGCCAGACGCAGGCCTGCTTTTGTATAGGAAGTAACGCTGAGCATGGCGGCGTCATACAGACGATAAAAGTTATTATGGGTCTTGCCCGCCCTGCGGCGCGGCTGCTCATAGGGAATCTCCTTGCGGCGGTATCCCAGCTCAGCCACGATTCCCCTGAGGAAAGGAGTGGGGTCATCCAGGTTGCGTAAGACCTCGATGAACTCCCTGTCATAGAGACCGGAACCGGTAAAATGCTCAATCTGCTCCACATCCGACAATTTCTTGATGGTCTTGTAATAACAGCTTCTGAGCCAGTACATCAGGCGGTTTTCCTTGCTGCTGGTCTTGATGCCGATAACGATTTTATATCCCTTCTCCCACTCATGGATGTATTTAGGTATCATTTCCACAGGGTCCTGGAAATCCGCCACCATCTCAATAACGCAGTCTCCGGTGACCTGGAGCATTCCGTAATAGGGGGAATTGAACTGGCCGAAATTCCGGGCATTGAGTATGGCCTTGATGCGCGGATTGTCCGCGCACAGGCCCCGGATGATATCCCTGGTGCCATCTGTGGAATCATTATCAATGAATACCAGCTCATAGTCATACTGCGGCAGCTCTTTTTCCAGGATTTCCGTCACTGCCCTGCTGATAGGGCCTACATTTTCCGCTTCATTATAACAGGGAATCAATACGCTGATTTTCTTCATATCTCTCTATGCTTCTTCTTTCTCTATGGTTTCTTCGATGCCTTGGCGGAAGGTATAGCGCTCCTGCCATCTGCCGCCTGTGAGTCTCTTAAGTCTGGTAATGTCAGGCCGGATGGACAGGGCGCCCTCTTTGGCCTGTACAAAGGTCCCGTACTCCAGCGTTCCCTTAAATCCTACGATATCATGGATTTCCTCAACAAAGGACCGGAGGGGCCTGGTATCCTGGCTGGCTATGTTGACAATAGCGCTTATGGGACTGCGCAAATTGTCCTTTTTTAAACCAGGTTCTTCATTTACGGCCTGCCTGTATAATTCATATACTGCCTGTACCGCATCCTCAATATACATAAAATTCCACATATGCCTGCACGCGCTCAGGGAAACCTTCTTATCCTGCCTTAAATCCCGCACCAGGGTGGATATGATGGACCACGGATGATCCCCGCAGCCGTACACACTGAAAAATCTCAGATGGTAATAGTGAAGGCCCAGACGGCTGCAAAGGGGAGCTGCCTTCTGGTAAAACTCCCATTTTGCCTTTCCGTATTCATTGATGGGACGGCAGGGCGCTTCCTCTTCCATGATTCCGTCAACAGCCCCGTATTCCACTCTTGAACCAGCGTCCATGAATACCCGGCATCCCAGACGTCCGGCTGCCTCCACACAGTCCAGGGAGCCTGCCACATTGCGGGCCTGAACCTCCGGCGAGTCTATCTCCTCCCGGTTCACGCCTCCCCAGGCCATATGGAAAAATCCGTCTGCATGTCCCACCTCAGGGACGCATTCCAGAACATGGGCCAGGTCGCAGGCCACTGTATGCAGTCTCTCATGAACAGGAAGGGCGTCCAGATGAAGGGAACCCGGACGCACCAAGGCGTACACATGGGCCCCCTGCTCCAGAAACACCCTGGCCAGATTGCTTCCGATAAAACCGGTTGCTCCGGTAATTACTACGCGCATGTTATCATCCCTCCTAAACCATCTCCAGATGGTTGGAACGCATGGCCCTGATTTCCACGGCGGTCCCGAACTTCTGGCGTATGCTTGCCGCTATCTCATCCGTATAACCGGGGGCCGTGATTATGATGGCATCCACCGGGTGTTCATGGAAATGGTCCGGTCCAACGATGGGAAGATGGGACGCGGGGGCAAACTTTCCCTGCTTAAAGGGTGCGGAATCTATGATATACCTTGCCTTTTCCCCCAGCTTGGTAGTGGCTGCAAGGGTAAAGCCCTGGTGGCTGGCTCCCCAGATGGCCACCTTCTACTTCATATAAGTCTCCATCTCCCGTTTCAGGTTCACATAACACTCCAGCAGGTTCTCCGTATCAATCTGCGGACGCTTCCTTACAATAACGGAAAGGGTGTCCCGGTTGATAACCTCGCACTCTTCCACCTGGAACCCGTTGCGCTCCAGAAGGGGGGTAAGGGTCTCAAAGGTGTAGTAGGCCAGATGGTCCCGTATCAGTTCATAATAGCTGTTGTGGTCCATGATATATTCAAAGCTTGGGACTGTGATAAGCCCCATGGCATCGTCCTCCAGGTTGCGGTATATGGCCTGGAGCATGGTGCTGGGGTCCGGCTGGTGCTCCAGGAAATTAAAGGACAGGAATACGTCATACAGCCCGCCGGCAAACCGCGTATCCTCTGTCTCCGTAAACCCTTCCGTCACATCCAGCCCCTGGGCCCTTGCCAGCTCCACCAGGTGGGGATCATGCTCTATGCCGTGGACCTCCACCGGAAATTCCGACAGAACCTTTAAGAATTCTCCCTGACCGCACCCCACTTCGATGAATTTCTTTCCCTCCAGATGATAGCTGTCAATGAGATGCTTATACTGGTATCTGCGCAGCTCCACCATGGTCTTTGAAAAGCCGCCGGCCCGAATTACATCCCGGTAATAGTCCACCGGCTCACAGTCAAACTGGACCAGTCCGCAGCCCATGCACTGGCATAAATCCAGGGTCAGTCCCCGGTCCTCCTTTACCCCCTGTGCATCCGGCATGTGCTGGGCCGAGGCAGGCATATTATCTAACGTAAGCAGCGGCGTCTCCCATAACGGGGCGCCGCAGGCGATGCATCGTTTCATAGACAATTCTCCTTATATAATCCAATCATTTCCCTGATTCCGTCCTCAAACGAAATCTCCTGGGCGAACCCTGCTGCTTCCTTAAGCTTCCTGATATCCGGCACCAGGGATACCACTCCCTCTGCATTGGGCGGCCGTTTTCCATATTCATAGGTGCCCTTTTCACCGCAGAGCCGGTGCATCTGTTCAATGTACGACTTAAGGGGGCGGGTGTCTTCTCCTGCCACATTATACACGCCGGCCGGTACTTTGGCAAGCAGAAGCCCTGTCAGGGCCCTGGCCGCATCCCTCACATGAAGGAAATTCCACTGCTGGGTACATGCCCCAAGCTCCATCCTGCCTCCTTTAAGAAAGGTATTGAGGCAGGTGGACACCAGGGACCAGGGATGGTCTCCGGGACCGTAAACGCTGAATATCCTGGCATGGATATAATCAATCCCCAGGGCCTTTGCCTCTTCCCCTGCCCTGCGGCATACCTCCAGCTTGTCCTTTCCGTATTCAGAGACAGGATGGCACAAAATCTCCTCGCCCATAACGCCGTCCGCAATGCCGTACTCGGCCTGGGAGCTGCCGTGTGAAGGGAATCCAGGGCATACCCGATGTTGCGGGCCTGGACATGAGGGTCCTGGCGGTTGGCGCTGCCGGCCCCCTCCCAGCCCAGATGAAGCCACAGGTCTGCCTTTGTTTTGGGGTCAGAACGGGATTTTAAAACCGGACAGGAGACCAGTTCCGGGCAGGCATCCAGCTTACCGATGTCCTTTAGGGCAAAGGGAAGGACGGTAATGCGCCCCCCTTCTTTTCCGGCTTCTTTTCCAGCTTCTTTTCCGGCCTTATTGCCTGTCTCTTCCCCAGTCTCTTCTTCTGTCTTTTCCCCGGCTTCCGCCCCGGGCTGTTCAAGCCGGCCTCGCCCCGGAGAGTCCGGCCTTACCACGGCAAATACATGATGGCCTCCGGCCAGCAGCTCTTTTGTAACAGCCTTTCCGATAAAACTGGTAGCTCCTGTTACGATTACACGCATAACATATACTCCTTCTTATCCCGGATCCCCCGCAACAGGCCTGTCCTTTGGTCTGCTGGCAGGTCTATCCCTTGATCCTGGGAATAATCATATTTTCGTCCATCTCCTCATCCGGCAGGAAGGGCGACAGGTCCTCCAGGGGCGGCGACACCATGGTGCCGTCCGGCAGTCTCTTGGCGGATGACTTGGGTTCAAAGTTCTGGTCCATAGACACGAATACCTCGCAGATAGCAGGTCCCTCTGCCGCCAGGGTTTTCTCCACAGCCTCCCCTAGCTCGCTGTTGTGCCTTGCTGACACGTAGGGGTAGCCGTAGGCCGCTGCCAGCTTATCCAGAGCCGGGAAGCTCAAATCCCCGCTGTCCACGCCGATTCCAATCAGCGGCTCCCCAAAGAAATTCTTCTGGGTCTGGCGGATGGAATGGTATCCCCCGTTGTTAATCACAAATATCTTGATCCCCATTCTGTGGTGGATGATGGTCTGCAGCTCCTGAAGATTCATCTGCATGCTTCCGTCCCCTGTCACCAGGATCAGGTCCTCCCCGCTTCTGTCCCCGCCTTGGCTGTAGCAGCCCTTATCCCTGGAAGCGGTCCAGGCGCCTATGGCTGCCGGCAGGTCATATCCCATGGAGGCAATGGCGGAATTGGTGATGAAACGCTGGCCCTTCTTAATGATATAGGCGTGTCCCCCCACCACACAGGCGGAGCCATTGCCCACCACCGTCACCTGCCCCTCTCTCAGGCGGCTGCTGACAGCATGGATAAACGCGTACACATTGGCCGGTTCCTCATCCGTATGGGCAAAGTGCTTGGGCAGTATAACAGGATATTTCTCCTTCCACATGGCGCAGGTTCTGCTCCATGTCATATCCCTGAGGCCCTTTCCTCCGTCAAACACCTGTCTGCTGCCTGGACGGCTGACGCTCTCAGGGAGATTTCCCTCTTCCTCTGCCAAAACGCGGTCCAGAACCAGGTCCAGCTGTTCCAGAAGATCCTTTGCATCGGCATGGACCCGCATGTCGCTGTGGACTGACGGCTTCTTCAGCTCTTCCTCATCTATATCATTGACAATCACATAAGCCTCCCTGGCCCATGTCTCAAAGTTATATCCCACCTGCCGGATGCTCAGACGGCTTCCAATAGAAAGCACCAGGTCGCTGTTTTGAATGGCAAAATTCCCAGGCCTGTCCCCCATATTGCCTGCACGGCCCACGTACAGGGGGTGGGTGTCATGCATGATATCTTCGCTGTCCCAGCCCGTAATCACGGGAACGCCCAGCTTTTCGGCCACATCCATGAACAAATCATGGGCTCCCGCTATGCGGATTCCGTTGCCCGCATTGATGACAGGGCGCTTTGCAGCCCTTATCTTATCTATAATAGTCCGGGCGGCTGAAACATCCACCTTTCCCGGCAGTACCTGGCGGTGTTCTCCCTTTCCCGCTTCGTCCTCCGGTATCCCGTGTCCCCCGTCCTTTCCGGCCCAGCCGTTTCCTCCGGCCTCGTAGTCAGCCGCGTCAAAGCCAGGAAGCTCCTCTGTCTCCACAAATGCTCCCTGTACATTCAGGGGAATATCCAGCCAGCAGGGGCCCGGACGCCCGGACCGGGCCAGGTAAAGGGCCTTCTCCAGACAGTACCTGATCCTCATGGGATCAATGACCATCTCCGAATACTTTGTCATACAGTCAATGGCTTTACAGATATCAAACTCCTGGTCGCCCATGGCGCGGATGCCCACACCGGACCACCTGGCCGTTGTATCATAGCGCACCTGCCCCGACAGTACCAGCATGGGAATGGAATCCAGCCATCCCCCCACCACACCGGTAATTGCATTGGTTCCTCCCGGACCGGTGGTGACGCACAGCGCCGCGATGCGGTTGTGAATCCTGGCATAAGCCTCAGCAGCCATGGCGCATGCCTGCTCATGGTGGTTATAAATACAGTGAAGCCCCTCCTGGTGCCCCAGGCCGTCATCCAGATGCATGGCGCCTCCCCCTGTCACCATGAAAGCCTGGCTGATTCCCTCCTCCACCAGCTTGCCTGCTATATAATTGGAAATCTTCATTTTCATAAATTAAGGTCCCCCTTCCGGTCTATCAACTATGGAGAGTATAGCATAAAACGCCTTAAAATAATACTATATTTTCTCTTACAATGACCGCCGGAGCGGCTTTAGGGGCCCCCCTCCAGTGCCTTCCATAACTTCCAGCAACCATCACTATCATTACACATTCATGTCCGTTATAATAAACCACGTAATGCAACACCGGATTTTCGGCCACAGACAAACACACATATCAAAAAGGAGAGATTCATTATTATGAAAAAACAGATCAAAGTTCTGGCTGTATTATCCACTGCCATGTTCATGGCAGCAGTAACCCCTAACTTCATCGGCACCGCTTCCACTGCTTACGCAAAAACCGTGGGCTGGACAGAGGAAAACGGAAACTGGTATTACTATGATTCTTACGGAGAGGCAATCACCGATACCTGGAAGAAGAATGGCGATGACTGGTACTACCTGGATTCAGACGGAATCCGCGCCGCTGACAGACAGATTGATGAGTATTACGTAGGAGAAGACGGAAAACGCGTGAGCATGAAGTGGGTTTCCGTGGAAAATGAAGATTTCTGGGATGAGGACGATGCTCCTGAATTCCTGTACTACTATTATGGAAGGGACGGCAAGGCCCTGACCTCCAGATGGGCTTCCATCAATGGAAGCTGGTATTATTTCAACGAGGACGGTATCATGCAGACCGGCTCCATCACCGTAGATGGTTACAACTACTA
>ENA-OWPJ01001175-OWPJ01001175.1-human-gut-metagenome-genome-assembly--contig:-NODE-1175-length-12455-cov-3.70081_pt1 | contig 12455 bp, 10 predicted proteins | sample MGYA00248264_ERZ651846 | MGnify/ENA primary metagenome ERZ651846 (study PRJEB26924, sample SAMEA4378271) | human gut metagenome | biome: human gut; feature: human-associated habitat; material: faeces...
GTGAAGATAGCACGTTGCCAGGTCTGTTTGCCTCACATTTGTGAGGCTTTTTTTTTGCGATTTTAAAGGATTAAGAGTTTATCAAAAAGCAGGCAATAGACTCTAACTTAGACTTCAACGGCGAACAAGTAAGTTGGAATACACGCTGTGCACTCTTCGGGCGTGAATGTAGCAATATAAAAATTCTTGTCATTTTTTCTTTTTTGTTTTTATCACAATATTATTGTGCTATCATTAGCTTAATTAAAAAAGAAATTAGATGACTATATGAAAAAAATGATGATGAGAATTACCGTGTTTTTCGCTATATTATAAAGCTTACTCATGAGTTCAATGAACCATTCCTGCTTATGACACATCTTGCGAAAAACCTCTACAATATGGGAATGTACTATATTTGTAATGCTTATAGTGGTGCCATCAAATCACCGCAGGATAGGTTTCCTAATGAAGTGAGTTTGATCAATGATCTCAATAGTGTCATTTAAGAAATCTTGAAAGATCGTTAATATACCTTGTTATGGCGAAAAAGAATAAACATCCTGTGGAAAGAGAATAAAACGAGGCTTATATAAAAGTAAAGAAGGAGTCTTGGAGAATACAGATTTCAACGGCGCAAGAGATATCATAAGGAAAGTATATCCATTTAAGCCAAAACTCAAAGAGCGATGGTATAGAGGTACAGTGAACGTACCAGTCATGTGTATTTAATTGTAAACACGATCAGATACAGATACGAATAATTCTAGCTTGTACAAATAATGGATAAGCCAGAAGTTCTTTGCTCTATAGGTGGGAGTAGTTCATGTTAGCATCTTGCTCAGTTTGTTAATGATCTAACAGCGTCATTAGCTATTGCTTTGAAGAATATCTTTGTGGGATGATACTTTATACTATCAATATAATAAAGGCCTTAAAACCCTTTTAAAGTATGATATATAGAAGCTAGAAAGGTTAATCGTTATAACTAAACAGATATTTTAATTGTATTACATTTTTCTATACGATAAAAGATGTGAACTTTAGTATTATGGAATGGATTTAAATAAGTAAATAAAAGCAAATGCAAAAATATAACTAATTTTATATTTTTGAAGAAAAGCAATATCTATTATATGTTTAAAGTTCTCCGCAATATTTCAAATAGATTATTTTCGATTATTGAGATATAATAAAGTAAGAAAAAGACGAGGAGATCATTTATGACAATAAAAAATCCAGATTATTTAGAAATTATAGAGAATTTAAAAAGAAAACTAAAAAATAATGAAGTAAAAGATAAACAAGAAGCAACTTTTGAAATTTTACCTCATTTGATTGGTGCTTTACCTTCTGTATTAACAGGGTATGCAGTATTTGAAAATAAAATAAAATCAAGATCAGAAGAGGATTTAAAACAATATTTAGAAAGCCGTTTTGAGATAAAAGATAAGAACAGTGCTATTGAAAAAATACGTCAGTTTGTTTTTGAAAATACACAGTTACAGTTTATGCAATTTCAAGGGTTTTGGGAAGGAAAGCCACCTTTTGACTTAAAAGATCTAGATGACAAATCAAAGGATTATTTTGATAAGTGTAAAAATTTTGCTCAGCAATTTTATGATCTTGTAAAAAATAAAGGATTTGCGGCCTTTGATTTTGGTGAAGGGATAAGAATGGCAAAGGAAAGCTATAGTGTTGGTTACTTAAGTGATGAAGAGTATCAATTTATGATAAATGATATTGCAAATCGTGCTTTTCGTTTATATGACGGGTTTGAAGATTTTGCTATTAGTTATTTATGTGGTGGAACTTATTTCTTATTTTATACAAGTGGTGCGCAAATAGAATATGCAGATCAAATGTTTCAGACCTTATTTGGAGGAATTTCTGAATTGTTTTTTAGTGGAGATAAATTGTGGAGTTCTTATATGTGGCCACAGGCGAAGAAATACTTTAAAAATATGATAGATATTCATAAAATGATAGAGGATGAAAGAGGCTGTTTAGTTAGTGATCGTATAAGCATGGATGGCTGTCAAATTGGGTATATGGTTCGTTGTGAACCAAGCGAAGGCAATCCAGACAGTGGATGGCAGTTCTTTTATGGAAATGAAGACCAAGAATATTTAAACGATGTAAATCATGTACAAGTGTTTTCTTTAAATACTATTTGTAATTATGATCCTGAGATCATTCCTTTTCTAGATAGTCCAGTAGGTTCAGCTTATGCTCGCGACAAAGATGGAAAGTTTCATCTTTTGGAAGAGAAGATTAAGTAGAGAAAATCTGGTTATTTTATAGTTTTTTTTGTGATTTTTCTATTGCGTAATTTGCAAAGTATTGCTATAATGATATAGCACTTACTTTGGACTCGCATGAAGTCTAAGGCGGAAGGAGAATAAAAATGAAAAAAGGAATACATCCAGAATACCACCGTATTGTTGTAAAATGTACATCTTGTGGTGCTGAATTCGAAACTGGTTCTACTGCTAAAGAATTACGTGTTGATACTTGCAGTAACTGTCACCCATTCTATACTGGTCGTCAGAGATTTGCTGCTGCACAGGGTAGAATCGAAAAATTCAACAAAAAATACGGACTTAAATAATGAGAGAGAGGCGAATAGCCTCTTTTTCTTTTTAGGGATATTGTTGTATATTGAAAGACTGATTTACAAATATCAACTATTCCATCATTATGATCAAGTAATGGTCTTATTTTTAGAATTGTTTACATTTATTTCAAAAAAAAAGCTATGACCTTGAAAATAATTTGTTTGAGGTCACGGCATTTCTATGTACAACATACTGCTTAAATCCACAGAATAAAATTCTGGCATAGATATTGTACATAATTTTAAGTCTAATTACAATGTATTTTGATTTTATTTTATATAGGAGTTGTTTTAGGTGGTTTTTTTTTCTTTTTTAAGAATGGATTATATAAACCTTTACAGGGAGTAAATATAGATAATCAATTTCTTGCAGTGAAGTAAAGTAGGTAATATACGATCAGTGAAGAAAGTAGATGAGTTAATTAATAAGACTATTATATAATGTATGTATCATCTTTATATGCTCAAAAATATAGAAGGAATGATTTTAAAATAAATATAAATGTAGAACTGAAAAGGATATATTTAGAGATGGAGAATAAAAATGATACGAGATTTTTGAAAATAGGAACAAATAAAAATTATGTGCATTTTTTGATACAATCTGTACCAAGATTAAACGTAGTACAGATAATAAAAACAGTAAAAGTATAAGCAAAAGAAATATATAAAAGATGCCCTGAAGTAAACAGATTATGGAGTGATGGATATTATATAAGTGCAGTAGGACAGCATGTAAAAGAAAAGTAATGCAGTAGTATATGAAAAAAGCAAGGAATAAAACGGAACATAAGTGATTATTAAGCAGGAGCAATTAGATTTGTTTGAGTGAAAGAAATGGGCGAAGCCCAATAGAAAAACACAGCGTTTATTATGGTATATTCGTTAATTTTATCTTTTAGTATATTGTATATAGACAATATTGACTTTCTCTAATCCTTATGATATGATTACTTTGCCGATGTGGAAACGCTTACAATAAAAAATGGAGAATGAGCTAGTTTGCTGTGAAGATTAGTAGGTGGAAATCCTACACAGTAATGAGTTTTGTAGCTTTGTTAGTGATGGTAAATTTTAAGCGTAGATAGAAAATATTGTGAGCTATAGTAATTTTATAAAAAAGGGGGCGAGACAGTTGAACTATGTTATTCACGATAAATGGAAGAGTATGTTTTCCATATGACAACAGGCAATAACACACGAACGGTATGGTAAGGAAGTGTGAGTTCTATCGTAGCATGTGACGAGTATCTTCAAAAGTGTCTGAGAGTTTTTACTGTTTTCAAAAGAGTATGATGTATCAAACCCTGAAAAGCAAGATAGGTTAAATGGACGATGAGGCAGTTTGATCATTTCATAGTAATGAAAATACGTCAAAATGGTGGAGTAAAGGAAATGGCACATAGTCGATTTTGATAGGAAAACATGGAAAAGACAAGAGGGAAAAATGTTAACAGAACCAAAGAAAGTAGCAGAAATTAAGTAAGCGAACGATAAACATATAAATCTGATACACCATGCTAATGGAAATAACCTCAAACAGTCTTTAAAAGGCTTAGTAAAAATAAGACAGTTAGAATTGACGGAGTGTTTAAAGAAGAATATTAACATCATTCAAATGAACATCTAAAAGACTTAGTAAAAAGAATGAAAATATTCTCTTTCATCCATTGTAAGATATGAATACAATTCTTGTGCTGCTTAGAACATGATACAAAAGTAAAGAAATTCTTTAAAAAGTTGATGGAGAGACTGGCGATATTTGGTCTGAAAATAGAGGTAAACAAGAAGATAAAGAAGCATTCAGTTTTCTGAACTTTACATTTATAAACGGTGTTACTCGAAAAGGGAAATACCAAATAATAAGGAGAGCAAGTCAAAAGGAGATCGGTGCAAGGCTAAAAGTGGTTAATAAATGGCTGAAAATGAATAAGTACATACCGACACCAGAGATGGTAAAGAAATTAAATCAGAAATTAATAGTAGACTATTGATACTATGGTATCATAATAAACTATATATATTAAATTAAGTGGTTTAAGGAAAGGAATAGAATATTATGAAATTTACTCAAAAAAAAGATGATAAAGTGTCACATTTAGCTATAAATAACGAAGGGGGACGTGCTCAACCATTATACGAACACAATACTCATACAAAACAATTAGCAAAAAAATTTGGACAAAAATTAAACTGTGAAAATATCTGCTCGATTGCTGGCGAATTACATGATATTGGAAAAAGTCAAAAAGCTTTCCAAATTTATATTAGAAAAGCTGCAGCTGGAGAGTTTGTGCAAAAAGGAAGTATAAACCACTCATCTGCAGGTGCTAAATATATAATGGATACATTTGCGAAATCAGATAATCCATTTGTGATATTAACTGCTGAAATAATTGCAGAAGCTATTATAAGTCATCACGGATTAAAAGACTTTATTTCTCCAGATGGAGATTTAAAATTTCAGAAAAGTTGTTATAGTGAAAAGTATGACGAAAAGGAAATATCAGAATATATTCAAGAGATGCTAGATGAAATCAAAATAAAAGATGATATTGAAAAAGCAGTGGAAGAATTGCAGGTATTATACGAAGCTATTTATGAAAGAATACCAGATGGCGAATACAAGGATGACGAGCTTGGATTTGATATCAGTGCCATCATTCGGTATGTTTTATCATGTGTAATAGCAGCAGATAGGGAAGATACACGAATGTTCATGTTAAATGAAACACCTTTAATAGAAATAGATGATAATCTTGTATGGAAAAACGCAATAAATAAGTTAGAGCAATTGATTTCTACTTTTTCCCAAGAAGGTGAATTAAATAAACTGCGTATGGAAATCTCTCGCCAATGTTATATAGCTGCAAGCAGACAACCTGGTATTTACCGATTATCTTGTCCTACAGGATCTGGTAAAACATTATCTTCCTTACGTTTTGCTTTACATCATGCACATAAATATCAAAAGAAACATATTTTCTATATTGCACCATATAAAAGTATTCTTACACAGAATAGTGATGTGATGAAACAATTCTTTTGTAATGATGATGTTCTGATTCATCATTCTGATTTCATACCTGAAGACCAAGAGAAGTATTTGTATTTAAATAGTAACTGGTCAAGCCCATTTATCATGACAACAGCAGTTCAATTTTACCAAACTTTATTTTCAAAAAATACTACAAGCATCAGGCGATTTCATCAACTTAGTGAATCAGTAATCATTATAGATGAGGCACAGACTATTCCAACACACATGATATCTATGTTTAATTATATGATTAATTTCCTATCAGAAGTTTGCCATAGTACTATAGTCTTATGTACTGCAACACAACCAGTTTTTGAAAAAACTAAAAGGCAGATGCGCATTTATGCAGATAATGGAATTATCCAAGATGAGTTACAACAGAGCGATGTGTTTAAACGAGTGCACTATGTAAATAAGTGCACTCCAAAAGGATTCGATTATGACGAATATGCAGACTTTATTATGGATTGTTGGAAGAAACATAATTCAGTGTTAACGATTGTCAATACAAAGAAAGATGCAATGGAACTGTATAAAAAATGTCTGGCATTAAATGAAGAAATGAATGTGAATGTTAGCATATATCATTTATCTACAAATATGTGTCCAGTGCATCGAAATAAAGTATTACAAGAGATTAAAGATAAATTAATAGCGAATGAACCTTTAATATGCATTTCAACAAATTTGATAGAAGCAGGTATTGATCTTAGTTTTTCTTCTGTTATAAGAAGTATTACAGGACTGGATAGTATCATACAAGCAGCAGGAAGGTGTAATCGAAATGGCGATGAGCAATATGGATATGTATATCTTGTAAAGCCTGATAAAGAAAATATAAATAGCCTTATCGAAGTAAAAGAAGGAAAAATGGTTACACAATCCTTATTAGATTATATAGAATCAAATGACGCCTATATTGATAGTATTTTGGATACCAATATTATCAATCGATATTATGAAAAACTATATTTTAATTCATCGATCAATATGGATTATATGATAAATAAACCGTTTAAAGAAACGCAAATTAATTTATGGTCAGGGCTTCATAAAGGACTTGAAGAAGCTGTATCTAATGGTAACGAAAACTTGCCTCATATTACGAGTGCACTTAGATCAGCAGGCGAACAATTTAAAGTAATGGAACAAACAATTGGCATTCTGGTTCCATATGAAGAAAAAGGAAGAGAATTGATAGCATTCTTTAATGGAAATCATCCAGATAAGGAGAAATATGAGCGTTTAAAAGAAGCACAAGAATATACGGTGCAAGTTTATGAACAAAAATATCGGCAGTTAATGGAAGCAGGATTAGTAGATTGCTTACCATTTGGTGAAATACTGGCATTAAAGGAGGGATATTATGATTTACAGGTTGGACTCATGATAGATAAAGAACTTGAAGATATGTTTTTATGAAAGAAGGTGAGATTATGCAGAAAAAAAATCAAATCGAGTTTAAAGTATCAGGGAAATATGCGTTATTTACAGATCCCTTTGCGGTTTCAGGTGGAGAAAAAACCAGTTATATGATACCAACCTATGAAGCTCTAAAAGGTATTTGTAAGAGTATTTATTTTAAACCTACATTTACTTGGGTGATTGATGATGTAAGAGTCGTGAATACATTTCAAACATTTACAAAAGGTATTCGACCTATCGTGATGAATGGCGGAAACACACTAGCTTGTTATACGTATTTATATGATGTAGAATACGAAGTTAGAGCGCATTTCGAGTGGAACTTGCACCACGATGAGTTAAAGGATGATCGGAATGAAAATAAACATTATTTCATTGCAAAACGTTTGCTGAAAAAAGGTGGACGTAGAGATGTCTTTCTTGGAACACGAGAATGTCAGGCAGATGTGGAACCATGCGTTTTTGGAGAAAAAAAAGGCGCATTTGATGATGTAGAAGAAAAAAGATTTGGCAATATGTTTCATGGCTTTATTTATCCAGATGAATATGTTAGAGATGATGAAAAAGGCAAGCTAGTCGCTACATTGTGGACACCTGTTATGAAACATGGAGTTATTCATTTTATCCGACCTGAAGAATGCCCATGGCATAGGGTTGTTGGTAGTGGGGATATCAAGCGCTTCAATGCTGACAATTTTACTACTGTGAATGAATTAGAGAAAGAAGGTGGTATACTTGAGTTGGACAAATAAACTATTGGAAACATACGAAATGTGTGCTTCACAAATTGGAATTCGTAAAGAAGGTACAATATTATTGCCAACAGGGCATATTGAACAAAGAGCACAGATTGAAGTTGTACTTGATGAACAAGGAAACTTCAAAGAGGCAAATGAGCTTTCCATCGATGAAGCTACAACAATCATACCAGTCACTGAAGACTCAGCGAGCAGGGCAAATGGTATCTCGCCACATCCATTACATGATAAACTGGTATATACAGCTGGTGATTATGTAACATATGTGGAAGAGAATAAAAAAGAATATCATGAATCCTATATGGAAAATCTAAAGAGATGGGTGGAATCACCATACACCCATCCCACCATCCAGGTGATTTACAAGTATTTAAAAAAGGGAACATTGATTCATGATTTGATTGATTATGGAATATTAACATTAGATGGTGATCATTTAGATAAAAAGAAAAAATTTCAAAAAGTAACAGAGCAATCAGGTGCACTTGTACGCTTTTGTATAGATGAATGGGATAATGATATAAAACATCCATGGGAAGATCTATCCTTATTCGATAGTTTTGTTAAATATTATGAAAGTACCTGTCAAACAAAAGATCTTTGCTATGTTAGTGGAAAAGAAATCTACTGTACAGATAAACATCCCAATAAAATACGATATGGCAGTGATAAAGCAAAATTAATTTCATCAAATGATTCGACTTACTTTACCTTTCGAGGAAGAATAGCAAGCAAGAATGAAGTGAACAGTATGGGATATGAAACAAGTCAAAAAATTCATAATGCATTACGTTGGCTGATACAAAAACAAGGGTTTCAAGAACACGGTTTAACTGTATTGGTGTGGAATGCAAAAAATATCCCTATGTTTCATATAATGAAAAAGATTGAAAAGGTAACTACAGAAGAAACGTATGCTTTGAAAGTAAATGTTGCTATTAAAGGACGTGGCAAAGAAATAGATCCTCGTGAAGATGTTATGATTATGTTACTAGAATCCGCAACAGATGGTCGTTTAGCAATTACAGGATATCAAGAATTGAGTGCATCGCGATACTACAGTAATATTAATAATTGGTATTCACAATGTAATTGGAGAGATTATACGCCTTATCCAAATACGATCATACGTATGGCTTATGGTACATATCAAGGCAAGGAACTAGTTGTAAAAGATAAAATATATAAAACACATTTGAAACGACTACTTCCATGTATCCTCATGGGAAAAGCATTACCTAAAGAATTTATATTGAAAGTGTATGATCAAGTATTGAAGATGTCAAAAGTAGATGAAAAAGTATGGCTGAAGTCTATCGATGTTTTGTGTGCATTGGCACGCAGGGAAAGCTTCGATAGAAAAAGACTAAATATAGGAAATGGAGGAGTTTGGGCAGTGAGCTTAGAAGAAAACAGACAAAATCATAATGTTACGATCGATTTTGTTTTAGGAGAATTGATGGCAATCTATCATGAAATAGAGGCATATTCATTACAGATTTCAAAGGAAAATAGAACAACAAATGTGATGAAATTATTTACGAAGATGAAAAAGTATCCATGGCGTACACTAAATCGTATTGATTCCTTATCCATACCATATGTAAATAAATTAAAAACTAAGGCAAATACCTTGCTAAAACTGCAAGAGGAAGTTGCTAAGCAATTGCATGAGATGTCTAGTGAGCAAGAATTAAGAAATCTGAAAAATCTAGATTTTGATTTTGTAATAGGCTTTAAATGTATGAAAGAATATATTGAAAAAGATTTAAAAATGGAAAATCAAATAAAGGAGGAACAAAATAATGACAACATTAACAAATAAAATTGATTTCGTAGTTTTGATGACAGTAAATAAGGCAAATCCTAATGGGGATCCTAATGCAGAAAATACACCTAGAGAAGATTTCGATGGTTATGGAGAGATTTCTGATGTTTGTATTAAAAGAAAAATCAGAAATCGTCTGCAGGATATGGGCGAAGAAATTTTCGTGCAATCTGATGATCGCTGCACAGATGGATTTAAGAGTTTAAGTGATCGTTTTAAAGGCTATGAAGAGCTACAAAAAGCAGTAAAAGCAAAAAATGATGATGAAGTATATCGCCTAGCTTGTGAAAAATGGATTGATGTTCGTAGTTTTGGTCAAGTTATGGCGTTTAAATCAGCAGGAAATGATTCTAGTGTTTCTAGAGGAATCAGAGGACCAGTAACAGTACGTGAAGCATTTAGTGTATCTCCTATAGAAACGACCTCTATTCAAATTACAAAAAGCGTAAATAGTGAGACAAAAGACAAAAAGTCTTCTGATACAATGGGAATGAAACATCGTGTAGAATTTGGATTGTATGTTGTAAAAGGCAGTATCAATTGCCAGCTTGCTGAGAAAACAGGATTTAGTGAAGAAGATGCTGAAAAAATCAAACAGGCACTGATCTCTTTATTTGAAAATGATGCCTCAAGTGCTAGACCAGAGGGATCTATGGAAGTAAGAAAAGTTTATTGGTGGAAACATAATTGTAAATCTGGACAATATTCCAGTGCGAAAGTACATCGCTTAGTTGATATCCAGTTAAAAGAAGGTGTGCAGTATCCAAAAAGCTATGAGGATTATGTTATCACTGTAAATCAATTAGATGGTCTACAAATGGAAGAATATGAAGGACTATAACGAAGATGAATTCTTAATGTTATCCGGAATACAGCATTTTGCATTTTGCCGCAGACAATGGGCACTTATCCATATCGAACAGGTTTGGGCAGATAATTATCGAACGGTTGATGGCAATATTTTTCATGAACGTACGCATGATGAAGATTATTTTGAATCACGAAATGGTGTATTGATCACAAGAGGTTTACGTATTTTTTCAAGAGAATTAGGCTTTAGTGGCAATTGTGATGTTGTAGAATTTCATGAAGATAAAAATGGAATCACTTTAAAAGGAAGGGCGGGAACTTATCTGCCCTTCCCAATTGAATATAAAAGAGGAAAGCCAAAAGAAGATGAAATTGATATTCTGCAATTATGTGCACAAGCGATATGCCTTGAAGAAATGCTTTCTTGTGATGTAATGAAAGGTGCTCTGTATTATGGAGAAACTAGACATAGGGTTTCAATAGACCTAACAAATGAATTAAAGGATAAGGTTAAGAAAATGGCAGTAGAAATGCATCAATTATATGAAAAAGGACATACACCAAAAGTAAAAATAAGTAAAAAGTGCAAATCATGTTCATTACAGGATATTTGTTTACCAAAATTGAATCAACAATTATCTGTGGAAAAATACTTTGATAAGTTTATGTCTGGGGAGTAGATGAATGAAAAAATTATTAAATACATTATATGTGACATCTTTTGATGCATATCTAAGTTTAGATGGCGAGAATATCGTTATCACCAGAAAAGATTGCGAAGATGTAAGAGTTCCTTTACATAATCTAGAAGGCATCGTTGGATTTGGATATACTGGGGCTAGTCCAGCATTAATGGGAAAGTGTGCTGATCGAGGTATTTCTCTAACTTTTATGACGACACACGGTAGATTTTTAGCCAGGGTTATAGGAGAAAATCGTGGAAATGTTCTGCTGAGAAAACAACAGTATCGTATATCAGATAATGAAGAGTGCAGTATTGTTTATGCAAGGAATATGATTACAGGTAAATTGTTAAATTCAAGAAGTGTTTTGGAAAGAGCTTGTAGAGATTATGCTTTAAGAATTGATACTGATGGAATTCATCAGGTTGCAGTAGATTTGAAGAAAAGTGCCATTATTGCTAAAGAAACAACGAATTTGGATACATTAAGAGGTGTCGAGGGTAAAGCGGCTGTACAATATTTTTCAGTGTTTGATGAAATGATTTTACAACAGAAAGAAAGTTTTTATTTTAAAGGGAGGAATAAGCGTCCACCATTAGATAATGTAAATGCGTTATTATCTTTTATATATACGCTATTAGCAAAAGACGTTATCTCTGCTTTAGAATCTGTTGGATTAGATCCTTATGTGGGATTTATGCATTGTGATGTACCTGGAAGAGCTTCTCTAGCACTGGATATGATGGAAGAATTGCGCCCGATTCTAGCTGATCGATTTGTTTTATCATTGATTAACAGAAAAGTTGTGAATGCAGATGGTTTTCGTAAAATGGAAAGTGGTGCTGTGATTATGGATGATGATACAAGAAAAAGTGTTCTTTCTTCATGGCAAAAAAAGAAACAAGAAACAATTCAACATCCTTTCTTAGATGAGAAAGTGGAATGGGGATTGATTCCTTATGTTCAGGCATTGCTTTTAGCAAGGACGATACGCGGTGATTTGGATGAGTATCCACCTTTTTTAGCAAGGTGATTTTATATGCTGGTATTGATAACATACGATGTTAATACAGAAACGAAAGCTGGGAAAACCAGATTAAGAAAAGTAGCAAAAGAATGTATGAATTATGGGCATAGAGTGCAAAATTCTGTTTTTGAATGTTATATGGATAATGCAAAAGCACTTGAAGTTAAACATATTCTGGAAAAGATTATTGATAAGGATCATGATAGTTTAAGATTTTATTATTTAGGTAATCGATATGAAAATAAGGTTGAACATATTGGTGTAAAACCTAGTTTTAAATTAGATGAT